>ERZ1034847.54-NODE-54-length-69626-cov-8.287131_pt1 | contig 69626 bp, 78 predicted proteins | sample MGYA00520633_ERZ1034847 | MGnify/ENA primary metagenome ERZ1034847 (study PRJEB33766, sample SAMN09781732) | gut metagenome | biome: gut microbiome | host: Homo sapiens | place: Madagascar | study: EMG produced TPA metagenomics assembly of the PRJNA485056 data set... | reverse complement strand
CCCCCCTCATTTTGGATTTCGGTTTTCCGATTTTCCCCACCCCTAATTTTTCTGGAAGTGTTAACAATATTAAATATTGTAGATTATGGATACAACAAAGATTATTCTGTGTGGTAGAGAAGAATACGAAAGGCATCACAGACCAAAAGGTTTAGCTTATGCTTACATGAACAGAGAGCCTTTTCTAAAGAGTCTCCCGAAATTAAAGAAGAGAACATGGAATATGGCTCATGAAGATGAAGCTGATAACATTCCCTTCGCATTTGAGGAATTAGTGCATTCCTCAATAGAAATATTCACGAAAAGTTAAATATTAAAACAAGATAGATTATGACATTAAAAGAAGCAAAGAAGATATTGAATAAGGAAGGTTTTCACGTGGCTTTAGAGAATAAAGTCATATACCAGAATGGTGCGATAAGAGAATTTGAGAAGCCAGAAGTTTGCGAAGCCATAAAGGTTGCCAATGCAAATAGATGGACTGTTGCTTTGTCTCCTACGGAATGGGATGAGCGCAAGGCTCGCTTGAAGAAGGAGTTTGAAGAGCGTAGCAATGCGCCTGTTCCTGGTAAAGAGCAGCAAGAGGAAAAGATACGTATCATTTGCTGTTCAGCCTCCCCAAAAGCTGATTTTTACTACAAACATGTTCTTAATGAAGGCAACCCTGCCTTTAAAGAATCAGCCTCTCAGTTCAACGATGCGTTGTTGGATGAGCAGGCAAAGGAGATTGACAAACAGAATAAAGAGATTACTCGTTTGCTTTCGCTTGTAGAGAAGAAGGAGAACAGTATCAGCCGACTCTATTATGAAAAATCAGTTCTGGAGAAGGAAAATGAGGAATTGAAAAAAGGCGAGATTCCTGCAAGATACTTCGATAAAGCCTTGGTTGACGAACAGTCAGAGAAGATTAAGAAGCTAGAGCATGAAAAGCTCGATATATTGGAAATGGCAAGCTCTTGCAAGCAAACCATTGCCGAGCTTACCATGGAGAACGAGCGCCTGAAGGACCAGGTTGCGGTTATATATGCTTGCAAAGAGAATAACGAGAAATACAACCTAAAACAGATTAAGCGTCTCGGCAAGGAGATTGCCAAGTTGAACAGCATCATTCATGACAAGAACGCTATTTTGTCTGACGTTGCAGAGGAACTTCGCCTTTCAAAGATTCGTGAGAAGAATCTGACCGAGGTAAGCCTGAAGTACATGAAGGAGAATGAGGAGTTGAAGAAGAAGATTGCAGAGAAGGACGAGGTGATTGCCGACTTGACTCATGAGTTGGAGGCTAAGCATAAGGAGTATGTGTGGTACAAAGGCGCATACGATGGTGCTCAGCAGATTCTCGATACCATTGCAGATTACGCAGCCAAGCATCCTGATAAGAAATTCAGCGACCAGATGGTTGGGGTTGACAAAGCAGAGGAAGGTGGAGACCATTCTGCTAAAGTTGTTTTATGCGGCAAGGATGTTGTCAAGAAATTCAAAGAGAACGAGGAATCTGTCTTTGATTTCTTTAAGAGACACAAGGAAACTGCAGAGGAACTATATGAAGTCGCTGATGAGGCTTTTGAGCAGTTGCTTCTATTTGGTGAAGTTATTATTAAATCAGAGAAGTAAGCTATGGCAGTAGTAAATAATCAGAATACACAGCAGCCTAAGAAGGTGCCCATTACGATTAGTGGGTATCCTCAGGCTGTTCAGGACATGATGAGGGCGAAGCATCCTGATTACGATCAGGTGATGAACCAGGGGATGCAGGGTGCTCCTAACGGGCAGATTCCTGCCGTTGCCCCTCAGCCAGCGAGTATGAATTTCTTTCAGCCGAATGGTGGCGCTGTAGGAAAGTATGAAGCGCCAGCGGTTCAGCCTCAGCCAGTACAGACTGGGGAAGCACCGGTTACAGACTTCACGAATATGCCCCAGCAGCCTACCGGTTGGAATGCAGACGGAACACCAAGCTATGATTCCCTTTCTTCTGCCCTTTCAGGTGCAGCAGCATCCCAGAAGCAGGAAGCGCCGGCATTCCAGTCTGACCCATCCAAGAAGGACGGTGGTTTCTTTGGGTGGCTTGGCAGTCTCATACCGAAGAAGAGACCGGGAATGAGGGAAGGGGAAACCCCTGATGAGTATGACAGACGCAGAACCCGTAACATGGAAATGATGACTACCCTAGCCGACGCCATGCGTCACATGGGAAATATCGTGAATACTTCCAAGGGCGCTCCTCTGCAGCAGTTCAATGACCCTACCGCCATGATGGAACAGGGCTACCAGACCCGTAAGGCTCAGAGACAGAAGCAGGCTGCACTTGATGCAGATGCGGCTTACAAGCAGGCTAACCTCAGCTTGAAGGAACGTGCCGCCAATGCACAGAACGCCTACAGAGAACTGCTTCTTGGCATGAGGAACCAGAATAATCAGCTTGCCAGGGATAAGTTCGACTATCGCAAGGGCAAGGATGCTGCAGCAGCACAGTATAAGCAGCAGAAGGACCAGCGAGACTTCGAATACAAGCAGGGGCGTGACAAGGTGAAGGATGAGCAGACCAACAGAAGACTGAGCATTTCACAGTATAATGCTACCCATAAGGGAAGCGGACGTGGACGATCAGGCGGCGGTGGAGGCTCTTCTGCCAAATATGTAACTTGGGATGCAGAAGGAAAGCCACATTATGCATCCAACAAGACCATGTATGAAGCAAATGAAGCTTACTACAATGGAAATACTTCTGGCAATTCATCTACTTCAAGCAGCAAGGAAGTGTTCAACAGGGATGGCTCTACTACAAGAACCACCAACAGACAAAGCGGTTCTTCTGTTGCACAGAGAGCAGGAGCGCTGCGAAGACAGAGGGAAGAAGCCAGAAAGAGAGCATCAAAGTCTGCCGGCAAGTCGAAGAACGGATATAAGAATACAAAGAAACTTGGATTATAAACATTAATACATAAAATATGGCTGGAGATAAATTTGACCAACTTTATAACGCCTTGAAAGCAGATGGCGCAGTATCGGGAACGAGAGAGCATTTCAGAAAGTTCGTGTATGCGCCCGGCAAGCAGGGCTATCATAACAGAAAGCAGCTCTATGATGCGCTTCATGCTGATGGTGCTGTTTCCAGTAATTCCTATGAGGAGTTTGCGCAGCGGCTTGGACTCCATGCTGTAAATCCGAAGCCTCAGCAGAAGCCTGTAGTGCAGCAGAAGCCAATGACTACTTCGCAGAGGGCACAGAAGGTGGCAGCTCAGTATCAGCAGCAGAGGCAGAGGCAGCAGCCTCAGAGACCTCAGCAGCCTAGTACGGCTACTGCTTCTGGTACAGACTATATGAAGAACTGGCAGTTGATGCACATGCGCAACGACCAGATGAACCCGATGCAGCAGGCTCAGGCTAGCAATATGCGCGCGCGCATGCAAGGAGCACAGGAACAGGCTGCACGTCAGGAACAGCAGAGAGCAACCCCTATCAGCAGAAGCAGAATAACCCCTACTGCCAAGAACTTCAACGAGACGATGCAGCAGCTTTCTACTCCTGAAGCTCGCAGGGCTAGAGCCAAGCAGCAGAGAGAGGACGATGCAAGGAATCTTGCCCAGTATGAGGTTGAGGGCAACAAGTTCGTAAGAAATGACGGACAGACCGAAGGTATTTTGGGTAATGATCTTCTCAGTCTGGTTGATTCCTCCATGAACGAGGCACAGGAATTGACACGTCAGCAATACCAGCAGAACCTTGACAAGATGGGCGGCATCTATGCACCGCAGTCTGTAAAGGAACAGGCTTTCCGTGATGCTCAGACTCAGGAGCAGGTGAACCGTCAGAACGTTCTGATGAACAATCTCAGCAGCAAAATCAACGAGATTTATTCGCAGAAGGGTATGCAGCACCATATTGCCGAGAGTGCAGAGAAACTGAACATGAGTGTGGAGGAATACGTGGACAAATACGTTACTCCAGAGATTATGAACTATGCTCAGAAGGCTCTGACGATGCGTAATCAGGAGGAAATCATGCCTCATGGTGCGCTTGATTACATTGCCAAGAACCTCAGCAACTCTATTATCGGTATGATGGTGGCTCCATCTGTGATGTCTAGAGATACAAGACAGAGATTGCAGGAAGGTATTGCTATTGCGGATGGTGATGCGGAGATTCAGAAGGTTGCCGGTCACAAGGATGAAACCTACCGCTCGGGAATCGGTACGAGATTCGCATCTACTGCCGTAAACATGGCTGCAGATTCTGGTCCGCTTGCCGTAATCGGCGCTGGTGCAAGTGCTGCCGTGAATACAGGAACCCGTGTTCTGACTAACGGGCTGGTGAAGGCTGGCGTGATGAAAGCCGCAGAGAAACTTACGGCACAGCAGATGGCTTTCAAGGTGGCAAACATGACTACCGCACAGAAGATCATGTCGGGCTTGGGTACCAGAACAGCTACAAGTTCGCTGAACCTTGCAGGATATTCGGGTGTGACTGCTGCTTTGAGTCAGGCTTCAACAGGTGATGATACTTCTTTGCAGGCTATCGCTGAGGCTGTTCTGAAAGGTGCTGAGCATGGTGCTGTAACTGGTGCTATGTTCGGTGTATCTGGTGCAGTGATGTCTCCTTGGGTTTCCAAGTTCGGAATCACCGGCATGGAGAAGAGTACAGGAGAGCGATTGCTTCACGGAACACAGAAGTTTGGTGCTACGGCTGCTGGTCTCGGCGTTGAGGCTGGAACCATGATGGTTGCCGACAATGTGACCGGTGATAAGGATATTTCCTTCGGTACTTGGCTGGAAGATGTTGTGATGGTTGGCGCATTCAAGGCTGGCGAACCTAGCAACTTCGTGAAGATGGGCAACATTCTGCATCATCTTACTCATAATAGCGGTGGTAATTTCGTGATTGGCAAGAATGCCAACGGCTCCCCTATCGCCGTGGATATTCGCCTGACTGCTGACGAGAAGAACGAGCTGATTTCTTCTGCATCGGGCAAGAATCTGATGGATGCCTTTACAAAGGTGGACCGTGCATCGAAGACTGCTCCAAGAGACCCGAAGTATAAGACCGCTTACACGGATTTCATGAACGACACAGACGTTTCTCAGAGTACCAAGGAGAAGGTGAATGCGGCAATGGGACTGTTTAACACGACAAGAGGCAGAAGCTACCGCAGCGTGAACGACGTGAAGAACAAACAGATTCTTGAATACACCAAGAACGGAACGCTGCTTACACGTACCTCTTATAAGAATGCCGATGAGCGCAGAGCTATTCTTTACAAGCAGAAGCTTTATCGTGATAATGACGATATGATGTCGCTGATGGGTTACGCAAGGATGAAGGATATGCAGTTCATAGATGATGATGGAACTGTCACTAATCTAGCGTTTAGATTCCTTAAAGAAAACGGATATGACGAGAATAAGGATATTACAGACCCGAATAATGCCCGACTGATTAATGAGTTACGCAACCAGAAGAGTGCGCTCTATCTTGACTGGGAAAAGTATGCGGACAAAAACGGCTTGCTTGGCTACCTCAGATCAGAAAGCAAAGGTTATACTAATAACTTCATGGCTTCTATCAAAGAACTTCTTGGTAAAGAAGGAAGCATTGTTATTGATATTGACAAAATCATGCGCAAGGACCCAATGAAGCGTACCGATGAGGAGAACAGAATCTTCTATCATGTGAAGAGAGCACTCGAAGATGAGCTTTTCCCTAGCTGGAGGCCACACGCAGACCAGTCTGCCAGCCAAGGTAAGACGGTTGCCGAGGAGCATAGTCTGGGAACGGACGACCCGGATAGCGGCGTGGTAGTTGATGAGTTGCGCAACCTTCGCAATGCCGAGCAAGCCCTTGATGCAGCGATGGATAGCAACGATGTGTTCAAGCAAACCTTTGAGAAATTGCACCAGCAGGGCTTGACACCGGCACAGATTTACGATGCACTCATTCAGAATGGATTGACCCAAGAAGAGTTAACCCCACTTGCCCAATATATCAATGCGAACGCTAGAGTGCAGGGTATGCAGCAGGCTACTGCTGATGTCATAGAGGAAAACGTGAAGAGCTTTATTTCTGATTGGAGCTATCACGGAACATTGAACGGTCAGGCGATGAATGGCGAGCAAGCTTTGTACGTGCAAGACAGCAACGGAAGAACACTTCTTGTTGGTTCAGGTGATGTTGCCTTCGACCAGACTACAGGTAGAGCCAAGGAAGGTAGCGGTGATATGCTTGTCTGCTTCGACCCTAACACCAGGGAAATGGTCTATGTGAAGGCAGATGAGGTTACTCTGTTTCAGAATCAGCCTATCGACCAGTTTGCTGCAGAATATCGTCAGAGATTGCAGATGAAAAACTCTGAACCTTACAATCAGGCGGCACAGGAGCAGGCGATGCAGGATGCTGCAAAGCCTCAGCCAAAGGAGCAAGAGGCACCACAAGATAGTACCACAAAAGAGGGTGATTTAACAAAAGATAATACCACTTTAACAAAGGTTAACACCACATCGGGCAAAGATAATACCACAAATGAGAACTTAGCACCACAAGAGCAACCTCAACCTAGCAGAAAGTTTGCAGATGGTTCAGATGTTCCTATGGCTACGGACAGTAAGGGAAGACCTACGCCAGACTATGAGAAAATGACTCCTGAGCAGAGTGCGGAGATTCTTACTGAGGATTTCGGGGAGAATGCCGAGAAGGTAGTGGACGGACAGATTCAGAAAGCAGAGAAGGCTTTGAAGGATGCCGAGAAGATGAAGGTGGACTATACCGCCGAACCTAACGACATCATGGAGCAGGAGACTTTGAAGAACCAGGCTATTGAAGCTGCCAAGAAGCAGTTGGATCACGCTCGGAATATCAAGAAGGCTATGACTGCCAAGAAGGTTGCTGAGACCGTGGGTAACACAGAACAAGTTGAAGGTGCTCATGAGGCTGGCAGCGTGGCTGCACAGAAGTTTGTGAATGCACCTAGACTTGTAGGCAACAAGCGCACAAGAATGCTGCCTGACGGAGAGACAAAGATTAAGGGACACTATGAGATTGTTCCGGCAGAAAGTCTTACTCCTTCTCACGATGTGAACAATGGCTACAAGAAATCTGAGGGATTCCCTACCGATGCTGAGGGCAGAACCGTGAATGACCGTGACTATGAGCACGACAAGGCGGCTCAGCAGAATACAGACCAGATAGCCCGAAAGTATAACGGTATGGCTATCGAGCAGGTGCCAGTGGTATCTGACGAGGGTATCGTATATGATGGCAACGGTAGAACGATGGCAGGACAGAAGGCGGCAAAGGAAGGCACGGACGGCGAATACATCAATGACCTTCTGGAGAATGCAGAGAACTTCGGCTTTACACGTGAGCAGATTGAGCAGAGCGGTATTGAGCATCCTCGTCTGGTTATGGTGACGGATGAGCGACTGCCTTACGATGCTGCAACCTTCGCCAAGTTTAACCGAAACGAGAAGAAGACCCAGAGCAATACCGAACAGGCGGTTGCCAAGGCTAAGACTTTGACTTCTGACGAGGTAGGCGCAATTGTTGCCGAGATTGAGGGAAATGGTTCTCTTGAAGCATTCTTTAACAATTCCAAGGCAATAAATGACTTGGTGAAGACGTTAGTAGATAAAGGCATCATCGGACAGAACGAGGTGGCACAGATGATGGATAGCCCTGAGCGACTTTCTGCACAAGGCAGGGAGTATGTGAAGAACCTTCTCTTAGGTTCTATCTTCAAGCCAGAGACTATCAGAATGCTGGGCATAGACTCTACGGTGAAGAATAAGGCTATCAACGCTATCCGCTCGGTAATGGACAACATGAAGTTGGGCGAGTTCTCTCTTCGTGATGAGATTGATCAGGCTATCCAATTGCTCTATGAGGCAAGACAGGGCGGCAATAAGGTTGATACGCTGCTGAGAACATCAGACATGTTTGGTGAGGATGCAGCTAAGCGCTACCCTCCTATCTCTCAGATGATGGCTTTGGCTCTAGAAGGTAAGGTATCTGATTTCAGAGATTTGCTTGACGAGTACAACCGTATTGCTGCCGCTAGAAATACTGGCGAGGGCGATGTATTCGGCGAAGCACCTACCAAACCAGAGTTGATAAAAGAATTTATGGACTTTAAAAAATGGCAAGATTATGGAACAGGACATTCGGAAAATGAAGGAAGCCATGATGTTTCAGGCAATGAAGAACCTCAACAGGAAGCATCAGGAGGAAATGAACCAGCAGAAGCAGGAACAGAACCAGAACGACCAAGAGTAGAAGAGGCTGACGACTTAGAAAACAAGGAACTCGAAAGTCGCATTGAGGTGACGGACGAGGAAACCGAGACCCCATCAAAGTACGGTCCTATCATGAAGCAAAAGATTGTGATTGATGGAGACAAGGAGGTGATGAAGGTTGATGAGCCTAACAAGAAGGGCGAGTACACTGGGTCTTACTATGAGTATGATGGCAAGAAGTTTGGTGACTTGAATGAGGTTACTGAGTATATTGACAGCAAGAATGAAGAAGGTCCTCTCCCACTCCTTCCAAAGGAAGAGAACCCAGACCCTCAGTTTAACCCGATTGAGGCAGCTGCAGCAGAGTTCAAGAAGGAGCATCCTTTGACCGAGGATGAGATTATGGAGGCAGCCGTGGACGATTTATCCAAGGATATGGCTTTGGACTATCTGAACGGAGAAGTGACAGACGATTTGCACCGTGCTATCTACGAAAGCATCTATGCTAAACGCAAGGGATTGAAGGCTGAACCAAAGGTTGAGACTCCTAAAGCTGAACCATCCGCTGACCCAATGGAAGCTTTCAAGAATGCTGCAGAAGGGTTCGAGAAGGAGAAGAAGGCTAAAGCAGAACAGCCAAAGAAGCCTCAGCAGAAAGCTGACGATGCGGCGGTAGCGGCTTCTAACAAGAAGGTTAATGACCTTTGGGATATGCTCAAGAATGCCGGCAAGGATGAAATGTCTGCTTCGTTTGTTGGTCTTAACTCTAGACAGCTGGAAGTATTGCCTAAGCTGGTGAGCGCCATGGCAGAGAATGCTTATCTGAGAATCAAAAGAGGTATGCACAATCTTGAAGACGTGGTGAAGGAAATGCGCAAGGAGTTTGCGCCTGCTGCCAAGATTTTCAAGAAGGAAGACGTGGATGCTATCTATGAGCAGATGATGAATATCCGCTATCGTGATGGTGAGCAACGCATGAGCTTGAAGGAGTGGGCTGACTACTACGAGAAGACTTCACCTAAGCATCAGGAGAATCTGGTGGGTGACTCCAAGAGTGCCGAGGAAAGAAAGATGGCAGAGAAGAAGTTTATTGATACCGTGAACATAAAGTTGGGCTTCAAACATAAATTTAACGGTATTGTTGAGCTGAGAAAGATAGCTGAGAAAGTTGGTTTGAAGGATATTAAGGATACAGACCTTCAGGAGCTTGCTGAAACTGCTATTGTTAAGCGTGCAAGAGGTATCTCTTCGTCGGAATCAACCAATAATGCCGAGAAATTCAAGCGCATCAAGACACTCTATGAGAATCAGCCGAGCCTCAACCAGCGTGATTCTGAGCGAGTGATGAAGCAGCAGTACTCTACCCCTGCCCCTTATGCTTTCCTTGCGGATATGTATGTGAAGGGCAAAGGTAAGGTGATTGACAGCGCCCTTGAACCAAGTGCCGGTAACGGTATGCTTACCATTGGTCTGCCAATGGATAAGGTGCATGTGAACGATATTGATGCACAGCGATTGGCAAACCTGAGAAGACAGGGCTTCAAGAACGTGACCAGTCAGGACGGAACCCAGCCATTCAACGTAAAGCCGGTTGACATTGTGATTACAAATCCACCATTCGGTAGTGCTACAACAAGAGACTATGACGGCTACAAGATTTCTTCCCTGGAAGGACAGATGGCTATCAATGCCTTGGAGAGCATGAAGGGTGACGGTCGTGCTGCTATCATCATCGGTGGCAACACGGAATATGCCAAGAACGGAAGTCTGAAACAAAAAGACAAGGCTTTCCTTGGTTATCTCTATAGCCACTATAATGTGGAGGACGTGATTAATGTGGATGGTGGTCTCTACGCCAAGCAGGGAACCAGCTACCCTACACGTATTATATTAATAAACGGAAGACGCTTGGACGAGAATGCCTTTCCACCAGTAAAGGATAAGGCTAGAGCGGAAGCCGTGAAAGATTATGACGAACTTTATAAACGAATTGAAGATGATATACTACGAGGTGAACGGATGGATTCTTCCATCGGAGGAGAAACAAGAAGTACTCAACCAGAACTTGATAAACAAGGCGCTGCTGATACTCCTAAAGAGAGAGTACGAACAGGAGAACGAGGAGGAAGCGAACCAGATTCTAGCGATAGCTCTCAGAGATTATCTGACTCATCTTCCGTATCAGGAACCCATGATGACTTGGAAAATCGACGAGGAACCAAGTCAGGAAAAGATGGAGGACTTTCTGACGGAGATACTGGAGCAAACGGAGCAGGGACAAATGTTGCTCGGAGCGATGGGGAAGGAAATAACTCCAATCCCGAAGGACGAGTATTGGAATCAAGAGGAAATGGACAGTCTAACACTCAGCTTCATGATAATGAATCTTCCGTGCCCGGGAGCGGAGGGGGATCACGGCGACAACTACAGCGGTTGGATCAGCCCGTACGTGGACTAAGTACCGAGAAGGTTACTTATTCTCCAAAGAGTGAAAATCCATTCACTCTGAAAGCCGTGATGCCTGCCGACCAGCAGGAGGCGGTGAATAAGAATCTTGAAAAGCTGGGCGATGCCGACCAGTTCCTTGTTGATGAACTGGGCTATAATGATAAGGACGATTTGTATTCTCACCTTGCTGCAGAGCAAGTTGACTCTGTAGCCCTTGCCTTGCAGCAGGCAAAGAAGGGCAACGCCTTTATTATAGGAGACCAAACTGGAATTGGTAAAGGAAGACAGGCTGCTTCATTCGTTAGATACGCAATAAAGAATGGACAGATACCAGTTTATTTTACAAAAACTCCTGAATTACTAAGCGATGTATATCGTGACTTAAAAGATGTCGGTAGTCCTGATCTTCGTCCTTTTATTCTTGGAGATAAGACTAGGGCGAATGTTACAGATTCGGAAGGTAACATCGTCTATAAAGTTCCATCGGATAAAGAAAGGGACCTTGTTCTTGCATACATTGAAAAGAATGGTAAACTTCCAGAGGAATATGACTATGTATTAACAACCTATAGTCAAGTAGGCAACGGAGTTTACGAATTTGATGAGAATGGTGCCCGAAAAGAGAGAAAGCTTGCGAAGGGTAAGACATTCGGCGCTGCTGCCCTTAGCGGACAAAGAAGACGTGATGCTATTGAAAAACTGATGGGTAACGCCTATCTTATCCTTGACGAAAGCCACACGGCTGGTGGCAATAGCGGACAGGGCAACTATTTCCAACACATTATTCAGAAGGCAAAGAACGTTACCTTCTTCTCGGCTACATTTGCCAAGAGACCTGACAACATGCCTATCTACGCTTTGCGTACTGCCATGAACGATGGCGGTATGAAATCATCCGACTTGATTGATGCGGTAAAGCGTGGTGGTGCTACCTTGCAGGAAATCATGAGCCAGACCTTGACACAATGCGGTCAGATGATTCGTCGTGAGCGAGATATGACTGGCGTAACCATCGACTGGAAGGCGATTGATGATCCTGAGCGAGTGCAGGAGCAGCGAGAACAGTATGATAGTATCATCGGTTTGTTTAATGATATTATCAATTTCCAAAAGAAATACGTTTCAAATTACGTGGATGAGCGTAATGATGAGCTGGCTGCCATTCAGTCTACTATGGGAATCAAGAAGGGTACGGCTGCACTGGGTATCAAGAATCAGCCTTTTGCCAGCAAGGCATTCAATACCGTTCAGCAGGTACTTCTCTCCCTGAAAGCGAAGTCTGCTGCAGAACGTGCCATCGACTACTTGAAGCAGGGTATGAAGCCTGTGATTGCGTTGAGTAATACCAATGAATCGCAGACTGATAAGATTAAATTTGGCGAGGAAATGGACGCACCAGACTTGGGCACATCTTTGAAGAAGGGTCTTGAAGGTACTCTTCGCTATACCCAGAAGGATGCAAAGGATAATAGCGAAAGCGGTTACATCAAGCTTTCGGATTTGGGTGATGAGGCAGTTGAGGCTTATCACGAACTGGAAAAGAAGATTGAGCAGACAAGTACCGGTCTTTCACTCTCCCCTATTGATGTTATCAAGAACGAGCTGCAGAAGGCTGGCTATAAGGTGGGCGAGCTGACCGGTAGACAGACCGAGTTTGTTTATAACGACAACGGAACTGTTACCAAGGTAAAGCGTGCTGATACCGACAAGAAGAAACTCGCGCGCGACTTTAACGATGGTAAGATTGACGCGCTTATCCTCAACAAGAGTGCAGCAACCGGTATTTCCCTTCATGCTTCGAGCAAGTATAAGGACCAGAAGAAGCGTGTGATGATCGTGGCACAGCAGCAGCTTGACGTGAATGACGAGGTTCAGATGCGTGGACGTATCGACCGAACCGGTCAGGTGGCAAGAGGTGCATACGAGTATGTTGTTTCCCTTATTCCTGCCGAGCAGCGACTGCTGATGATGTTTAAGGCTAAGTTGAAGTCACTTGATGCCAACACAACTTCTTCTCAGAAGAGTAAGTTCAACGAAATGGAAGTTGCCGATATTACCAATAAATATGGTGATAAGGTAGTTCGTGAGTATATGGCAGAGCATCTTGACCTTTATGCTCGCATGGCTGATCCATTCGGATGGGAAAAGACTTACGGTGATGATTTGAGTAGAATCAACCCACAAAACCTTGTTGTCAGTGGTGGAGGTGTCGGTGATGGTGAAGCTGGCGGTGACGCAAGCAAGTTGCTTGGACGTATGGCATTGCTGAGAGTAAACGAGCAGGAGAAGATGTTGCAGGAGATTGGCGAGCTTTACGCCAACGAGATTCAGCGACTCAACGAAATGGGTGAGAACGATTTGGAGATTACCGAGCTGCCACTGAAGGCTAAGACTATCCACAAGGAAGTATGGAAGCAGGGCGCTGAACCGGGCGGTGATAACGCCTTTGCCGACAATACCTATATAGAAAAGGTGAACATGGCTATCTTGAAGAAACCGATGAAGGCATCTGAGGTGAAGGCTTCACAGAAAGGACTGACTGGCGGCAAGACTTGGGATGAATACAGGACCGAGAAGAAGACTGCCGTGAAGGAATACTTCGACCAGAAGATTGCGGACGAGACTCAGAGGTATGAGGAGCGTGCGGTGAAGGCTGCAACAAAGGCAAAAGAGAAGTATATCAAGGATGGAAAGAAGGGTCAGGAGAAATCGGGCATGACCGATGAGCAGATAGAAAAGAATGCTGAATATCAGTACGAGACTATCTACAAGCAGGAGAAGGATAAGCTGGATGATGTAGTGAAGAACTTGAAGGAGAAGGCAGAAATGTTTGACCGTGTTCTTGACACCTTCGACACCAACCAGACTTTCGTTCTGCCTACGGACATGAACAATCCTAACGAGTTGAGCGGATTTGGCAACAGCTACGGTAGACTGATTGACATCAAGATTACTGATAACTTCTCGCCTAACGCCTCTTCCGTTTCCTTTGCTACCTTGGATGGCAGAAGAAAGATTACCTTCCCTATCGCTGGCAAGGTGGGTTCTGGTGAAAACAAGGCAGACATTATCGGCGCTATCGACCGCATGACCAAGCAGTCTGCCGGTATGGGCGATAACCATATCAAGGTATTGAACCAAGACCTTAATAACTGGGATAGACTGGCAAGCAACGAGAGTAGAAAGGACGGTTACATCGTGACTGGTAACCTGATGCAGGCTTTGATAGACAGTAAGGACCAGGGCTTGGGTGGTCAGCTAGTGAAATATACTACTGATACTGGCGAGGTGAAGACTGGTATCTTGATGCCAGACCGATTCGACCCTAAGGGCTTAACTACGGATGCACCTATCAACAGCGTAGCAGAGAAGTTTGAGCTTTCTTCTTGGCACGGCGGTATTGACGAGGTTACTTCATCGGATGGTGAGGTGAAGGTGAAACGTGTAGATAACAACCGTGGCTACTTCTACGAACTTCGTGTACCTAAGAGCAAGGCGAAGGGCGGCAAGTACTTTATGGATAAAGACTTGCTGAAACTGGTTGATGGCAATAACTTCGAGACCAGAGGCAACAATATGCTTGCAGAGTTTAAGCCAGAGCAGTTGAAGCCAGTACTTGACCGCCTGTCTAAGATGGGCGTGAAGGTACAGGAGGAGCGCAATACTTCTGAGGATGAAGGCACCCACTTCCGTGAGGACCGAGGCTTGCAGTATTCTAAAACAGATACAAAAGATGTTAAGAAAGGTAGAATCATTCCGGAAGATGTAGATAAAAATGTATCTTCGCAGATTGAAAAGAGATTTGATTCTGCCATTGAAGACATTGTAGAGCATGCAGAAGACAGAGACAAGTCTAGACTTGTTGATGATGCAGACTATGCCGTGGAGGAGTTTTCCAATCTTGGCAGAAGTGTTATTGAATATTACAAGAATGATTATGAAAGAAAAGTCGAAAAGTTATCAGGACAGCATACCGGAGGACATCTTGGTGGTAAGAATGACGGTAAGGGAAATAGAGGCTCTTATCTACTGCAATATTATAAGACCATTCTCGCCGTCGCTGAAAGAGAACTTGCCTATAGAGACGCTAGAGCAAAGAATCTCAGAGAGACTTGGGGATTGCAGTCAGGAGGAACGTTCACACTTGGAGACGTTGAACGAATTTTTAAAGAAACAAATCGAGATAAAGAAAAGGCTAAACTCTTCCAAAGAGTTCTCGATATAAACAAACGTCTTGGTGTTAACATCAAGGTAAGTGCCGAAAGTCCGAAGAAGAGATCTGGAGAAGCAGACATCTATAGAAACATTGATTTGTATATTGATGGCCTGACAAAGACCAAGGCTCCAGACTACGCCGCCCCTACTATTATGCTGCATGAAATGATTCATGAGGTAACAATGGGTGCTATCAATCTCGTTAAGAAAGGTAAGGCTGAGGGCATTCTGACTCCTAAGCAGATAGAGGGCGTTAAGACTATCCTCGAAATCTATGACAAGGTAAAGGACGATAAGGAACGCTTCAAAGAAGAGCCTTACGGTCAGACTGATGCTTACGAGTTGACTGCTCAGATGGCAGATTCTAGACAGAGAAAGGCCATGGACCTGTCTATCTGGGATAGAGTTATGAATGCAGCACACGAATTTGCAAGAAAGGGCGACCGTTCTATCTTGCAACGTTTGAAGGATGCTTGGAAGAAACTCTTTGAGGTTTCTGACACGGATAAGATGGATAAGGCTATCAATGACATCATGGATGATTTCAATGAAACCATTGATGATATTTCCATGAAAGAGATTGAACAGGACGGATTCTCCTATAAGGTCACAGATAAGGACGAGCTGGACCGCCTCAACAAGGAGAAGACTTTCAGAATGTATAGCGGAATGCAGGAGGTGGATGGTAAGCTCTACTCCCCTATGGCTGCTATCATTGACGGAAAGCGTACCGATGCAACAGAAATTGGTGCTTGGATGGGCGCAGACGAGCGACCGGACCTTGTGAAGAACGGAAAGTTTACCCTTGTAAAGACTGACAAGAATAAGGGTGTTGGCGAGGGTGATGTACCTGCTGCCTACAATCCTTATATGCACACTTCCACTTCTATGATGAACGATCAGTTTACCGGTGCTTACGCTAGAGGTAACATCAAAGTTGTGGAATGGGAGATTCCAGAAAGCGAGAAGACTAGCGGCTATCATGCCGAGGGTGCTAAGGATGCTGTGGGTCTTGTGCCTTGGCATTCGGGTTCGGTTAATAGTTTGCTGCCAAAGGACAGACAGAGACAGGTGATGCTTTCACGCTGGAGAAAGGCGGTGAGAGTGGTTCCTGATTCTGAGGTGGCTGAGAGTATCGCAGAGCAGTTGAAGGGCACTGGCTTGGCTATCCCTTGGAATGTGGTTACTCCTAATCAGGTTAGGGAGTTGGCTAAGCTGGGCGTTCCTATCACTACCGTTGAATCTGGAAGACAGGCTCCTGAAACCAAGGAGAAGTTCTTGAAGCAGATGGCTGAACTGGAACAGGAGTTCCCTCAGGCTAAGTTCGTCAACGTAAAAATGACAAAGGATGCCTTCAAGGAATGGGGCAAGAATGGCGGCACCAAGTTCCGCACAGACCGCGGTGATGTCAACTATCCTGCTTCATCTGTTGAGAGCCATATCGAAAAGGTGGCTCAGAAGACTGGTGCAAAGGTGAACATGGTTTCATCGGTTGATGAAATCACCAACAAGGCGGCTAAGGCTGCTGTTGAGGAAGGCAGAAAGATAACTGGCTGGTATGACGAGAAGACTGGCGAGGTGCATCTTTACATGCCTAATATCCACGATAGATATACTGCCGAGAAGACCATCTGGCATGAGGTGGTTGGGCACAAGGGAATGAGAGAGTTGTTTGGTGATGAACGATTCGATAAGTTCCTTCGTGAAGTATGGTATGACTTGGATAAGCCTGAGAATGCGGCTTTGAAGAAGCTGGTGGATGAGGAGAGAAAGTTCAATCCTCTGAATATCTATGATGCCATTGAGGAAGGTATCGCCCGACTCGCCGAGGATGGCAATGGTGAACCGGGCTTCTGGAATGGTATCAAGAATAAGGTATCTGATTTCCTTCATGAAATCGGTTATCGTGTTGCTCCTAATACTAAAGATGTGAAGTATCTGCTCTGGTTGAGCAAGAACTTGCAGAAGAATCCGAATGATCCTTATTGGAAGATGAGAGCCGAGGCGGTGAAATACCGTCTCGACCATGAGCGTATGCCTGCTGTCGTGGCGCATGATGGCATGTTCTACGGAAATGATGGTAAGGTTAGAAGTATGGATAATCTTACCAAGGCAGAGTGGAATGAGGCTACAGATGGTGAGATTCACTTCCGCACTACCCCATCTGCCGGCACGGCACTTGACAGATACCACCGTTCGCTTGATGAACATGGCTATATGTTCACCGAGAGCTATATGGACAATATGCTTTCGTTGAAGAAGTTGATGAATGCGATTGTGCCAGACAAGAAGATTGAGGATATTGCTTCTTCTGAGAATCCTTATATACTGCAGAACACCATGCAGGGTGCGATGAGTGATGCGGCTCAGATGTTTGAGCGCAACGTGATGAAACCTCTTGATAAGGCCATGGCTGACGTACTGGATGCCTTTGACGGAAAGAAGGATGATGAGAAGATAAGAAACTTCAATCTCTACATGATTACCAAGCACGGTTTGGAGCGAAACAGAGAGTTCTTTGTCCGTGACTTCCTTAAAAAGATGAGGATGGACGAGCAGAAGAAGCAGGATGCCGACTTCTTGGAAAACAGTTATTATAGCGATAAGGAGTATCTTGACAACGAGTTGAAGGCTGGCAACATCGACCTGAAGGAGTACTACAGACAGTTGGATGAGAGTATCAGAAACCACTTTGATGCTGACTTCGATGCTGGCGAACATGACTATTCGGGTATTCACGCTATACAGGAAGTGGCGAAATCTTCTGACCCTTACAATGATGCCGAGGCTATTCAGAGCGTGATGGATTCGGAAGCGAAGATGGAGAGCATCAAGAAGGGAGCTGTTAAGGACTATTGGGATAAGGTGAAGGCTGCTACCCAGTATTCTATTGACAGCGACTACAAGAATGGCATCATCAGCAAGGAATTGCACAACCATGTATCTAATATGTTCAACTGGTATGTGCCTTTGAGAAAGTATGATGAGGCTACTGCAGAAGATACTTATGGCTACATTACTGAGCAGGGAGACCCGAAGAGCTATATCGGAAGCACGATCATGAGAGCGAGAGGACACAAGTATCTGAGCGAAACAAACGTACTGGCGCAGATTGGTGTGATGGGCAACAGAGCCATTAAAAACGGTGGTATGAATGCTATCCGTCAGGCTTTCGCAAGATTCGCGCGAAACAATTCGGGCAACAATCTGATTACCGAAACAAGCGTATGGTATGAGAAGGACCCAGTGGTGAACATCGTCTATGAGCGCTACCCTGATATTCCTGAAGATGCTACGGCCGACGAAATCAACCAGATTGTTTCAGACTTCAACAAGGATATGAAGATGAAGGAATCACAGGGTATGGCATACAAGGTTTATCGCAGAGACAAGATTGGTTATAAGTTCCAAAGAGCGGAGAACAAATCGCAGCATATCGTAGACGTGAAGATTGCCGGAAGGACCCATACCTTTATTATCAACGGAAATCCTAGAGCAGCGCAGGCGCTTAATGGGTTGCTGGAGAACTCTAGCGCCAAGGGATTCATGAAACCTTTGAGCACAATTTCTAGAATGATGGCACAGCTCTGCACTTCATACAACCCTGAGTTCGTGATGAGAAACGCCTTCCGTGATGCTGAGTTTGCTTCAAGCAACGTTACATCGAAGGAAGGCGCAAGATACGGGGCGCTCTGGGCTAAGTACTACGCACAGCTGGGGCTGTATAAGGGCGCATCGAATATCAGCTTGAAGGATTTCAGCGGTTCTACCGGTTTGGGATTGTTCGCCAAGTATCGTAACGGCACACTTGATACTTCTGACAAGGTTCAGAGATACTTTAAGGAGTTCATGGAGAACGGCGGTGAGACTGGTTGGGTTCAGATCAAGAACATGAAGGACTGGACCAAGGAGTACAAGAAGGACGTGAAGGGCGAAAGAAGCAAGCTAAACAAGGGTGGCGAACTGGTACGTGACTTCTTCTTCGGTAACTTGGAGAACGTGAATGAGGTGGCTGAGAATATCGCCCGATTCACTACTTACTGTACGAGTCGTGATTATGGACGTTCCGTTATCCGCTCTGTCTATGATGCCAAGGAAGTATCTACCAACTTCAACCGTCATGGTAGCGGCGATGCTGTCAAGAGTTTCAAGAACGGAGAAATGACTGGCTCCAAGGCTGCAAGAAGATGGGCATACGGATTTACTTCCGGCTATCTCAGACATTGCTCCATGTTCTTCAACGCTGGTATTCAGAGTACGAATCTTCTTGCGAAGAACTTGAAGAATCATCCTGTAGGAACTTCCATCAACATGCTTGCCATTCCTTTTGCACTCGGTGCGCTGGCTGCACTTGGAAACAATGTACTGATTGCGAGCGAGGACGAGAAGGACAGAAAGGGCGTGAAGGACCCATACGGTGAGCTGCCTGACTACGTGAGAAGGAACAATCTCTGTATCTACAAGGGAGGCGGTCAGTTTATCACGATTCCGCTTGCCATCGAGTTAAGAGCCTTCTATGGCTTGGGTGACTTGGCTGCAGGCTTGACCTTCTCGCCAAACGTGAGCGGACAGAAGAATCCTTACTTAGATGCCGTGGGCTGTATGTCGCAGCTGGTGCCTGTGATGGACTATCTCGGTAACTCTTCGGCAGGCAAAGAACCGATTAACGAGACCATCAAGGCTATCTCTCCTTCTGCCCTATCTCCATTCGTGGAATGGGAGTTAAATACCGACTGGAAGGGTGCGCCTATTGAGAGACGTGGCGACTGGAACGAAAATTCCCCTGCTTGGCAGAGAGCCTACAAGGGTGTGCCTGACGGATATATGGCTGTGAATAAATGGGTGAATGCCCAGACAAACGATGTAGCCAAGGGTAACGAGGATATGCTGGGCAACAGTTTCCTGGATATGGTAACGAACCCTAGTATGCTGAATCACTACATCGGTGGTATCGGTGGCGGCGCAGCTACCTTTACAGAGCGACTTATCGGTGTTGTGAAGCACGGAAGTGATACGGAAACCAAGGACATTCCTTTCCTTCGCTCTCTTCTTTATACGCCGAGCGAGCAGAGTAGCTTGCAGCGAACCAAGAGCAAGTGGTATAACTACAAGGACGAAATGGAGAAGACCATGGCAAACGTGGACCGTCTGAAATCCAAGAACGTTCCGCTGGATAAGAGAATCACGAATATCGGGGAATATTATCACTTCCAAAACTCCAAGGAAGCTGCCAAGGTGAGAGTAATCGAGCTGGCAGAGAAACAGATGAAGCGATGGAAGAAGATGAGGGATAAGGCTAGCGATACCGAGAGCATCAACTTCGCTAATCAGAATATTGATAGGATCATGATGGATGCGGTGGATGAACTGGATAGACTGGAATAAATAAAGAAAGGAGTGGGCGCAAGGCTCACTCCTCTCTTGTTTATAATCCTAATGCCTTTGTTTGAGACATTTTGTTTTCTCCCTTTGTCAGCTTTATCGCATCTGATTCATAAAAGCATCTAGAGCAGAAGCAATCAAAGTAAGGTGTATATGTATAAAACTTCACTTCATTTACGCTATACCCTTTCTTGATTAGAGGGCATGAACTATTCGAATGAATGGTTTGCTTGTGATTAGATAAATCCCTTTCTATGTAAACGTAACCACCTAGCCTAGTTGGCATGAAATGATATGCAACAACAAGAATCATCCCGAAAACTAATAATGCTAATACATATACATTAATTCTTCTTATTTTCGAAGCATACTGCGATTCATAAATATCTCCCATAGATACTAGGGCGCTATTTGTCTTGCCCACTGTGCATATACGGTATGTTGTCAGGCATGCTAAAATGAATAGCAGGGCAAATATAATAATCGAAATAATTGTTTCCATACGCTATGATGTAATTTTCTGCAAAAGTAGCGAAAATATTGATAGGTTGTATCGGTTGCTGGCGGTTTTCTTTGTAGTTTAGATTTTTACTAAATAAATGAGCAGGAGGTGACTCAGCATAAAATGCTGAGGAACAGTGGCTTGGAGGGCAAAAATTTTATTTTGAGCATAGTTAGGCAGAGCCTCATCTTATTCGTAACTTTGCACCAAGTTCAATAGTGGACGAAACGATTAATCTATCATTTATTATGTCAGAATCTAAGACATACATCTTTGGTGAAAACCAAAACGGAGGTTCAAACGGAATGCTTGGACTTCTTGCTCCTCTGCTCCAGAAGCAGGGTGTAGATCCAAATGTGCTTCTCGCCATGAAGGGTAACAACGGCTTCGGTGGCGAAGGTGGTTGGTTCATGTGGGTTATCTTCCTCTTCTTCCTTATGGGTTGGGGCGGTAATGGCTGGGGCGGCTTCGGCAATAATGGTCGTGGCGGTCTTGCTAACGAGATTAACAACGACAACGGTCGTGCCCTTTTGATGGATGCCATCGGTGGCAACCGTAATGCGCTCAGCAACTTGGCTACTCAGCTCAACTGTACCGAAGGACAGATTCAGAATGCAATTTCTGCCTTGACTTCTCAGGTTCAGAGTGTAGGTAATCAGGTAGGTATGAGCGGTATGCAGACCATCAATGCTTTGCAGCAGGGCAACATGCAGATTGCTCAGCAGATTGCAAACTGCTGCTGCGAGAACCGCTTGGCTATCTGCCAGCAGACTGGTACCTTACAGAATGCCATCAACAACGTGGCTGTAGGTCAGGAGCGTGGCTTCTCTAACGTAGCTTACGAGACTCAGAGACAGACTTGCGATTTGCATAACGCCATCAAGGAGAGCACTCAGACCATCGTTGACGGTCAGAAGCAGGCTGAGATGCGTGAAATGCAGAACAAGATTGATTCTCTGCGTGAGGAGAACAGTACCTTCAAGTCTTCTGCAATGACTTCTCAGATTGTAGGTCAGGCAGTAGCACCTATCAATGCGGTTTTGGCTGGTCTGCAGAGTGAAGTCAACGCCATCAAATGTGCCCAGCCAAATACGGTGACCGTACCATACCAACCATTTCAGGCTGTTCCTAATTGTGTAGCAGCTCAGTATGGTCTATATGGCTGCAATGCAGCCGCAAACGGCTTTTGGGGTTAATCTACATCGGTAGATTGAGAGTTCTTTGACTTATTGATAAGAGATTCGTAATCGGAAAGCAACATCCATTCGTAGCCTTTATGCTGAGTTGCTAAACCTCTACAACATAAAGAAATGCGTGACGGATGAAAACCATTCTTTTTTGCTTCTACCATTGATTCATAAACATGGATTAATTTTCCACCTTTGAGTTGACAAACTTTATAAGTTCTCTTGCAATTCGTAAGTGGATTGAGGTTATTTTGCAGGAAGGTACACCATCTAAGATTTTCCACACGATTATCTGTCTTGATGGTATTTATATGGTCGATACATGGGTATTCTAGAGGATTTGGTAAGAATGCAGTAGCTACAAGACGGTGTATATAATAATTTTTAGATATACCATCTTTGGCTAAAGCTACTCCAAGATAGTTTCCATAAGCAGTAGGCTTTAAGATTCTTCTGCTATAGGTAGATTTAATTCTTCCCAAAGAAGATATTTCATACAATTCTTCATAGCCTTGCACAGCCTTCCATATTTCACCTTCAAGTGAAGTGGTATCGTAAAGTTTGCGTGCTTGTTTCTTTCTCCTCCAATAAAGATTGTCAACTTTGCAGTTGTAAAAATCACCGTCCTTGGCTTCAAGTACGTAATTATCATCTGGCTTTGGAAGAAAGTTTTGAGCAACGAGATATGGAAGATGCCTCTTGCTTTGCTTGCTTTCTTTTGAAAGAGTAACACTTGGTGTTTTCTCACCTTGCACATTGCTTGGAGTAAGCAAGTGTGGTTGCTTATAAACGTTCTGGTAACGATTGTTCGCATATCTTTCCAAAGATACAACTCTACCATAAGACGATACTTTGTATAGTCCTTCAAATCCGATTACATCTCGCCACTCTTCACCATCCAAGGTGATACTTTTAAGAAATTCTTGATTGTTCATAATTGTCAACTATTTAAGAACGTGCCAACTTGAAAAATGGGAAGAGGCGTTGACATACCTCTTATCAATGAGTTAATTACTCTCATCTATCCCGATGCAAAGTTACTAATTAATTTTTAAATAAAGAAATTATTATGGCATTAATTTGGAATAACCCTTTCGTTTGGGTAAATAAAAGAGGTTCGGCGGCTATCGCTTCTACAGGCGTGGCGGTGAATACTACCAATGTGGTGTTCACCTTTAAAAACCACGCCTTCGTGAATGCCAGCTACAGAGGAACGATTTTCGTAAATCTGCGTCAGGCTATTCCGACTGGAACGACTGGTACGCTGCCTATCCTTTTCGAGACCAACGGCGTAACCCAAGCCGTAACCAAATTCAATGGTGAGGCATTAACGGTTGCAGACGTGCCGGGAACTGGAGTGGTTCAGCTCTGGTTTGAGAGAGACACTAACACCCTTCAGCTGATGACGGGTATTGTTTAACAAACAGAATAGATAATAGGAGATTACATTATGTTTCAAGGTTTAAGAACAAATTCTTTATTCTATGTCCTAGATAAGGGCGAAAACCCGAATTTGCAGATTGGTCAGGTTGTTTCGGTCAGCAACCCTCAGACAAAATACCCTACCTTCAATAATGGCTTCACGCCTCAGCCTATGGAAACAGTGGTTGATGTGAAGGTGAAGATCAATGACGAGGAAGTGGATTTCAAGCAACTGCCAGCAAACGGACAGATAGCCAACGACAAGAATCTTGTGGTGAGCGACAACAAGGAAGCCATGAGTGCCGAGGTCGATGCGATGCTGAGACAATCCAAGGCGATACTGGAGAGCGTAGATTACCATGAGAGAGTCGTTAAATCTTGTGAGGGAATGCTACTGCAGCTCAACCCCCAGATAGCCAAGGAGAAGGAACAGGCTGAGAAGATTTCCAAGCTGGAAGGTAAGGTTTCCGGCATGGAAGGCAAGCTCGACAAGATGATGGGATTGCTCGAACAGGTTGCAAGCAAGTAATCTCCTACCCTATCTATTCACTTTAAAAATCTTATGATTATGATAATGGTTGAGATTACAGAAGACAAGTTTGATGGCTTGTATGATAACGTAGAGAAGGGCTTGCGCTACTTTGGCAAGGCTATGAGCTGTCTTGATGAAATGAAGCGTGAAGGTAGACGTGACCGATACGGCGAGCGCAACCGCATGCCCGATTACAGAGGTCGTGGAGGTAGAAGTGGTATGCGAGAGCATGAGGAGTACGACGACATGCGCCAACGTGAAGACCGTGGACGTGATTACAGAAGTGATTACGGAGAAGATTACTAATTAAGTGAAGAGTGAAGAACGAAGAGTGAAAAATTCATTTGCTTTTCCTCTTCACTCTTTTCATTTCAAACGATTGAGATTATGGAAAGAAAATACAGACAATCTTTGAACGCCTACGATTACCAGCCAGAGGAAATGAAGGCTTACCTGAGATACAATGGCTGGCACTTCAATAAGAAGATGTGTGAGTGGGCAGTGAAGCAGATGCGGAAGAACGGTAAGCCTATCCGCATGATGAGCAAGGATGATATTGAGGACATTCTGAAGAAGAACAATATCGTGCTGGAGAATAATGTGGGCTACGATGCTGTTTATATCGCACACATGTGCCTGGCTGATTTCTACGGCTCGTCCATCACGGATGAGAAAACGATGGCTCAGTTCATCAAAGACTACGTAGACGATGAGGATCAGCAAGATGGTTTCATCTTCAACCGCTTCTATGCAGATACATCATTCAACGGTATTGGCATTCCTTGGGAAGAGATTTTGTAAAATATGACTGAGCAGGAGATTTACTTGGAAAGGTACGACTGGACGGTACATGTGATGTACGATGTTCACTCTAAGGATGCCATGAAGGTAAGAAGGTATCTTCGGGATTTGGGATGCAGCGGCATTCCTCTCGAAGATGCCTGTAATCTCGTGCTCAAAGGTGAAGCAAATAAAGGGATAACCTATTCCAATGTTGATACCAGAAAAACGGTGGTAGTAATCGGCTGGACCACTTCTAAAGCAGAATACATGAACAGCCTCAGCCACGAAATGCTGCATGTGGTTCAGCATATTTCCGAGCAGTTTTTGATAAATATGTATGGGGAGGAGGCTTGCTACTTGCTTGGTGGGTTGGTGCAGGCTTGCATAAGAAAAGGGTGAATCTTTCGACTCACCCTTCTCTTTATCTATATGGTTTACTCCCCATACTTTGGCTCCTCATACAACAAGTTATGCCCATCTACGTAAGCCTTGGCTTCTGGGTATGTGTCAAACTCTACTGCGGTGGCTTAGGAGTCAGTTTTCAGACATTTACACCTTAATAGTACTTGTTACATGCTCAAATTCAAGCCCTGAACCTTTTTTCCCTTCTATCTCTTCATCTGTGTAGCCATGAACATATAAGGTTCTCTGGTTATTGATTAACCAATAGTACTTGTTTATAGATTCCCATTTCAGCACACTTTTATATGTAGTTTGATATGTTGTTTCTTGAGGAATCACACCATTTATTTTAACACTTGGAGCAATCTTATTAACACCAATGCTTTCATAAAAAGCATTCATATAAATTTTGTCTGATGAAAATCCTTTAGCTATTCGGGCAGATATATAATCAACGACATCACCTGTTAAATATGTTACTTGAGCATTCTTCAAACTATCAAATTCTGCTAAATCAGAAACATTACCAGCAAAAACATTCCAACTAATGGTTTTAATATTTTTACAATATCTATAATCATCTATAGTAGGGAGTTCGGATACATAGTCTTTTAATATATTAGCAGCCATAATATTTAACTCTATTTGAGTTAATGAATATTTATCTGAAATTTCTATGTAACCTCCATTTGGAACTTGAAAAGATCTATAATTAGAACTTGTATCGTTCTCTACATTTACTGATAGAACCTTACCATTGGTTTTATCCGTTATTGTTACTTTACCATTGCTCCCATTTACACTTCTTATTATAAATGTTTTTGAAGAACTCATAGGAGGAATAGGAATCTTTAAAACTCCTATTTTCTTTAAGTTGTTATTATTAACAACGCCATTTAATTTAGTTACTAAACATTTTCCCATAATAAAATGAATTAAAAATTATAAACTATCTACATATTTTTGAATTGTATTCAATGTCTGTTCTATGTAGTTTGAAACTCTCCAAATATTATCTCTGTAACCCATGACACGAGGATACTCGTCATATATCTTTGAAATTGGAGGAGTATTATTAGATGCAGCGATAGCCTCAAATGCATAGAATCCATTATCTACATAAAAGGACTCTCCAAAATGGAATCCATATCCACATATATCTCCAACATTATAATTCGTTTCAGGAGAGTATGTTACTTCCTGCCAATATTCGGTATTAGTGACAGCAACATTATTGGAACTTTTCAATGCTTTGTATACCTTGTATTCATTTTCTTGTGAAAAGCAAAAATCCCCAGCCTTGAAAGATTGCCACCAATACCATTGGTCTGCTCTACACTTTGTCTTCCAATAGTCTCTATTAACATTATCATCTCTATTACATGGGGCTTGTTTCCATTTTAAATACTCCTTTTTGTAGTTATCTTGTCCTATACGCTGAACCCATTGACTAATTTTTCCGATGAAGTTATCGTATGTAAATATTCCCTTTTTTACATATCCGTTCCATTTTTCTTTCAACTCGGTAGAGAACAAATCCTCAAAGAGTTTAAATATTGTTATATTTTGGTAAATCCAACTACCCGTAGTGATTGCTTGTTTCATGTACTCAGTTCCGTTACCAAAACTGCGGTCTTTATCATAATTACAAACAAACCATTTTTCTCCATCATAAGTAATCCACTGATAATTTGCATAACCTCCATCAGTATCATGTACAGCAGTAGCAACTAAGATATAGTCAAGAATACTATCTACATCAAAGTATTTTTCAAGATACGCCTTTTTTTCTTCATTTGAAGATAAAGCATTTACCTCTTGACATCTCTTACTTAGTTTCTCTATACTACGTTTTACCTTATTGCTGAGAACATGGGCTTTATTTTCAGGGTTATAATGCTCTGCATCATCACCGAGCAATTCTTTTCCTCCAGAATATGGCAAATATTCAGATGTTCCTTCTTTTAAAATAGTGCAACACATTTCTGAATCTTTAGGATTTCTTACCTCAAAACCACTCCAATCAATTTTGCCATTAAAAAAATCTATATTTGTTCCATCAAGATGAATGTGTTTACCTTCTTTCTTTTTCATGTGATAATTATCACGATGTTTTTTAAGAGCAAAAGTGTAAATTCCATAAAAATCACCATTAAGATATACTATACATGGAAATCCATCAGGCATACATCTTGCACCATTATCAATCTGCAAGGAAATATCATTAATTGATTTTCCTTCTTGACCTGTTCCTATATAATTTCCTATCAAGGCTCTTTTCCATGGTCTGTCTTTGGTGATTCCATAACTCTCCATGACTTCATTAGCTATTTGATAAACTACAAAACTGCATCCTTTAAAGAAATCATTATAAAATGCCTTTAAGTGAAAACTATCTTGCGCTACCCAATTGCCAAATTGTATGCCAAAAGAGTTACCTTTCCCCTTATTACCTTTAGCGTCATAGACACTTGAATCAAATATATCTATAGCACCATTTTTCTTAATCATAACCATGCTGCTATTACCTTGGGCATTCATTATTATATTCTTCTTGAAATAATTGCCAAGCATATCATAGTATTCCATATAATACTCATAGTCATTGCCTTTTGTTAGAGGCCAAACAGCATCATGGTTTACATTTGAAATATTGATTGCAGCACATTGTGGTATAGGCAAATGCAATGGTTTTTCTCCCCCATTACTTATATAATTTGACCAGTCACAAGGGGTTTCTAATTTGAGACCAGAAGCCTTTAATGTCTTTATGAAATCTGTAGTACCTTTACTAGACAATTCCAAATTGTCAGTTTTAATGTTCTTTTCAAATTTGATTCCTTTAGAATCACGATAAGAAAGAACCTTACCTTCTGCATCAGTAGTAATCTCCATTCTTCCCTCAGGGTCTTCAATATGTGAAAACTCTGTTGGGATAGTTTCAGACTTCACCTTATAGAGATAATGGCTGCCATCATTATTGGTTGTAGAAAGAACCCTTCCATCTGCGTCTTTCTCTACAGCAAGATACTCAGGATTCTCCTGCAAAAAAAGGACATTAAGAAGTTCTTTGGTGTTGCTATATATTGTATCAAGTTTTTCTTGAAGCTCAGATATAACTTGCTTCAAGGCATTGACTGCATGGATTTCGCCAATGATTTCTCCGTCTCTTCTAAGACCAAGTACTACTTTATCGTCAGTAGTAACCCAAACAGCAAAGTATTCTTCGTTCTGAATAACGTGATACATTTCATTGAGAGGATAATATGGCTTGCCAGTATCTCTACGGAAACCAAAGAGAACCTTATCATCAGAATCTACGACAGCCTTGATAAATTCCTCGTTCTCTATTACCTTAAAGCACTCCTTTACTTCATCTTCAATGAGAGACTTGCCTTCCTCTTTGTCTACCTTTGTATCTTGAAGATTCTTAATATCCTCTCCAAACTTAGTGTTGAGACTATTGAGATTTGCAAGAATGCTTGTAAGAGTCTCTGTATTCTCTATCTCAGCAAAGAACTTCTTCAACTCATTCATGGTGTCAATGACATTGGTTGTGTCCTCATCACCCATGATGGTTGCAACTCTCTCTGCAAGCAGAGTTACTTGTGACTGCAATCTGTCTTCTACTGCACTTGTCTTGCCAAACTCAGGAGTACCATCCCAATGAATACCGAAGAGCAGTTTGTCCTCTGCATCCACCTTGGCAAAGATGAACTCTTCGTTCTGAATGTAGCGGAAAGGAGTTTCTACCAAGGCTCCTTCCTCGTCCTTGATAGCTACCTTATCTACTACCTCCTGCATTGTACCAAGAGTCTGCTCTGTCTGCTCTCTAGAATCATCTGCCTTCTGTGCGGCTTCATTGGCTTTTGCAGCAGATTCTTCTGCCTTGGTTGTTGCAGCTTTAGCTTGCTCTGTAGCCTGAACAGATGCTGTTGTTGCGTTGGTTGCTAACTTGGTAGCAGTATCTGCTGCTTCCTTTGCTGCTGTAGCTGCTGCTGTAGCTTGCTTTGCATTCTCTGTAGCTTGATCAGCTTTGGCGGTAGCCTCTTTAGCTTTCTCAGTTGCCTCATTGGATGCAGTTACAGAATCATTTATCTCTTGACGGATAGATGAGTCCAGCTTGTCTTTGGTGACCGATCCGTCAGCTATCTTTCTGGTGGTTATTGCACCGTCCTTTAACTTCTCCTCCGTGACAGATTGATCATTATAATCATCTGTTTTCATCATTGGCACCATACCACCTATTTTTGTATCTTGTCTAAATGTAGGCATATTTTATTTCTTTTGGTTCTGATGAAGTGAATATTTGAATTTTAACATTCTCTGGGATAATTCTCATTCTGAGATAGAACTTATCCATGTTTTTGTGCGCTCGGATGGGTACTCTTGGCTTTTTGCCATCGCCTATATCCTGACGGATGATGAGCTTGCCAGGGCGCTTGAGCTTAATCATCAAATAAATGTCTCGCTGCAAGTGAATTTCCTGGGTTATCCACGCACGTTCCTCTTCGCTATATGTTGAAACTACGTATTCCATTGCTTTGTAAGATATTTCGTCCAACTGTAATGAGGTCTATTTGGAGGATAGGCAGGGTATTGCTGATACACACGTGCTTCCTGCTCGAAAGAGATTGCCCGATACGCCTTGTGAGGGTTGCTGATAACCAAGAGACGAATGAGCCATTCCAACACATACCAGAGATAGAAGAATACATATAACATTTCCTGCATCTGCTTGGTATGGATTTGTTCATGAACTACCGTTTGCTGCGAGAGGGTTTTGTTTCCTCTGACAAACAACACTCCGAAGAGGTTTATTGCAATGAATCCCTTTGGAGGGATAAGGTTATTTCTAATTATCTTCATATCCTTATTATTTAATAATCCAGAAAGTTTGTCCATTGTTATAGAATCCTACTATGTCGTATGCACCATAGTCCAATTCCTTCTTTCCCGATTTCGGAAGTTCCGTCTTTTCGGAAGCCAACTGCAGAAACACATTTGTGCTTATGCATTGCAAGATAGGGACAGGGCTGCTTCTGGTAATCAACGGTGCGTACAGTTTGAGATTCACGTAACCGTCTTCTGCCGTCAATGCCGGCATCGAGTAGGTTCCGCCACCCAACAACATGGATCCACTGAGAATGTTGTCGTGGGAAGAAGAGATTTTGAGGCGAACAGTCTTGGCACGAATATCGCCAGCTACTTTCAGATTGCCCGAACTGTCCAATTTCAAGTTCTCGGAATCAATCTCAATCTGTCCGGAAGCGAATTTCATCGTCTTACCTTTCAGATTAATCTGGTCTGCTGAGACTACGGCACTGGAAATGCCATCCTGAACCATGGTACGTATCGTTGCCTCGGAAACAACCTTTCCATCAACATACTCTCTTGATGCAAGCGTTGCCTTATCTGCAGTAGTCATAAGACCCGACTTATTTTTTAGCGAACCATCCTCATTGAATCTGCTGTTTGCAATCTCAATATTCTTAGCGTTCTGTGAAATTTTAGAACTCAGGCTTTCGAGTTTTCCGTCAGCATCGGTTTTGTTTGCCTCAATGGTAGAAGAAAGAGAGCTGGAAGTGGCTTCAAGCTTGTTGGTTATATTCTCAATAGAACCGTCTGCATCCTGCTTGTTTGATGATATTGTTGCCGACAAGCCTCTTGCTGTCTGCTGAAACTCGGAATAGTACTTTTCAAGCTTTACGCCCTGCTCGTCAAGCGAATTGCTCAATTCCGTGAACGTCTGCTTGAACATCTTCTGATTGCTCACCAAGGTAGTATAGAAGGTCTGCGTATTCACGAATACACGAACAATCGTAGAGTATACCAAATCACTTCCACCGATTTCGCAATCTACAGCAACCTGTGCCTGCGTGACAGGAACCTTGATGGAATTGCCATCCAAATCTGCAGTATGGACCGTTTGAAGGTCGCTTCCCCTGAGATAGAATGATTTTCCATCAGATTCAGCTGATACGGTGTTGACGAAATTGGTAGTGCTGAGACCGACAATCGTAACATCATCAATCTCCTGACCGCCCAAGTAGGCTTTCATTCGAATCAGCTTGTCTTGGCTGGAAGAGATATTTCCCTTGGAATCGGTATTGAATGTAACGGAAGCTGGCTCGGCTGAGATTCCGTAGCCGCTCATACCATCGTTACCGTTTGAGCCAGAAGGAATACCGAAGTCAAGAACAGCAGCATTTGAAGTTCCCGAATTGCGGACATAGGCAGCTGCGCCTGATCTCAGCGTCTTCACTTCTCCAATCTCAATGGTAGCAGCCCTACCGATGGTGGAAGAATCACGGTCGGTATTGAGAGTTACCACTTCAAGTGCAACATTAGGATTGTCTGTACCCTGCTCTTCCTCGCTATGAGGGACCAGCTCGAAAGCTTCGGTCTTGTCAATGGTGCTCAGATTACCGTTTGTCGTATCACGACACACCAAGGTATAGACTCCACAATACTTCTGCTGAGAACCAGAAAACTCGAAAGAAATAACATTTCCCTTGATGGAGAAATCGGGGATGGTTATCACCTTATTATATACGACAAGCTGCACTTGCAAGGTTTTGGCTTCAAGTGATTCCTGCTTGCCGTTGGTAGTGATTCCCCAACTGACGTGAATGTCATTATGTAATCGAATCTTCTTCATATATTCTAGCTTTTAGAAGTTTGTGCTCCCAGCTGCTGCAAGGCAATAGCGTACATCTGAGTAGCTTTTGTATCATCGTATGCAGAGAGCAACAGATAAGCGATGTAGTAGATGAAAGCATTTTTCAGCATATCCGGTACGGCAATATCTGTTGAAGACTCAGTATTAATGTTCTTTGGAACGCCGACAAAAGAAACGGTTGCCTCGTCTGCCATTGGCTGTATGAGAATCCGAATAGGATTTTCCCGAAGGATGGTAGCCTGAGGACGGTCTTTGGTTCCTTTGGCGGTATCATCGAACATCATGAGTGCCTCATCAGAAGTATCTTCTACCGGCACAACAGCCTTGAACCAGTCCTTGCCACGAATGCGAGAGACATTGATAATCTCTGTGTCGGCATCCATTGAGACTACTCCAATGCCCAGTTGCTCATTGTAGGTTGAAACCTGCAAGGTAGAAGTGGTAGCACCAATCTTCTTTGAATCAGCCAAGACAGCGGAAGAGGATGCAGTGATGGTAAGCCAATGCAAAGCATCGTTAATCTTCGACTTGATGATGTTATCCATATACAAATCGTCCTTCTCATCGGTGATTTCCGATGTGTTGTTGGATTCCTCGTCTATGCACCAACGTACTGCCTTTATGATTTCCTCTACACTCATTACACCTTATTATATATGTTACACCTGATTGCAATTTGGGAAGTGAACATTCTCCTTTGTTGCAAATTCAATAGCCTTAATTGGGAGGATGAACTTCTTATTCCATCGCTGATTTACGTAAGTGACTGCTTCGTCTGCTGTGTGAACTTCCTCTACAATCTCTACCCCATCTACTACTTTTGGGGTCTTTGATTCCGAATCTTTGATTGGTTCGTCAATAATTCCCTGCTCAACTTTCGGCTCTAATGCCGCTTTCTTCTCCTCTTCAAGTTTGGCCTTTTCGCCAGGGTACTCTTCTTCCTCATGGTCGAGAATGATAGTATTGTTGGCAAAAAGCAAGCTAGACTCTAGAAGTTCCTGGTAGTATCGGTTTCGCAACGTAAGTGAAGGATATTTATTAATAATAACATTACCATTTGCGAAAGGATAGCGAACCTGATTGCCCTGCTTACCTGAAAGCAGATAGCTAATGCTATTTTGATTTACTCGTGCTTTATATGTCTTAATCATATTTATTCTTGATAAATGGAGGGCAGGGCAACATGCTCCTGCCCCCGATGGTTTATTGCGATAATTTACTGCGCTGTATCTTGACCCGTGTAGAGAGTCCAAGCGGTACCAGTATAGTACAAAACTGTACCTGCCTCATACTTGACATCATCAGTAGGTGAATTAGAGCCCTTTATGGTGAAGTCTTTCGTGAGCGCAACCTTCATACCTTTTGATGGAGTCTTAGGAAGTTCCTTAGCAGAAATGATGGCACCGAGTGACTCTTTGGCAATCTTAGCAATCTTATCAGCAGGTCCAACCAAGATTGAGTTGTAACCACGAAGTGCTACACTATCTGCCTCCTGATGAATCCATCGCTTAGCGTCACGGACCTCACCACCTCCCTTAGACATATCATTGGTCTGCTCCTTCTTGCCAATCTTGACGTATCGGCGAGAAGCCTTAGGGTCAAAGATAACCATGAAGTCTGACATACCCATGAGGTCAAGAGTCTGAGTCCAAACGAAATCAATAGAACCGAAGGTGTCCTTGAATCGCTTGAAGGTAAGGTCGAACTCGTTGTGATTAATGAAGTCGTTCTGATGGCTACCCTCCAACTTGATATTCTCCAAACGTTCTATGGCGTTCTTACCACAGAAGGCGAAACAACGATCATTCTCAGAGAATTCTGTGAACTGGAGTTTGGAAATAGCAATCATATCGCCAAGCGTGTAAGTATCACCGATGGAGTACGTGTTGGTGAGCTGATTAATGATACCTTCAGAGGTATAAACATCCTCAATCTGCCCGTCGCCGGTTTCAGCCTTGAAACGAGACTTGCATCCAAGCAAATAAGTACGCTCAGCACGGAGGTTATATTTGATGATAGCATCTGTCTTCAAGTCGGCAACGGTAATAGGCTGTTCCTTCTTTACCTTCTCGTAGTCATCTGTAAAAACAATGTTCAAGAGTTTCTTCTGAACATACACTTCTTTCTCGCGTGGCTGGAAGTTCTCTGGCGTAATGGTAAGCTGAGACTCAGAAGCAGCAGATGCACCAGCAAGGAATGTTGTGCCTACAGGAATCTCTGGACAAGTCATGTTGTCAAGATTGTCTCTTGTGTCTCCACTAACCTTCGGCTTTCCGTTGACTGCCTGCATGACCGCTTTTTTACCATTAGCCTCAATCACATAAAGCATCAGTGTGCCCTCTGTTTTAGTCTGTGAGCCGGGTGCATAACCTGAAACGCCAGAAGCAAAGACGGTAGTGCCTTTATAGAATGGGCGAATAGAACCAGAGAAGTTCGTTGAATTAATCTCGATGGTGTCAGCAGTTTCAATCTTCTGAATAATCTGCCCATCAAGAGTTTCGCCACCGACACGTTGATGTGAGATTGACCAGTTCTTGATATTTACAGTTTTTGCCATACGGCGAACAGTGGAAAGAAGCGGTGTCTTGAAAGGATAGAACTTAACAATCTCACTATCCCACTCCTTATCAAGCAGACCACCCTCACGAAGCTGTGTACTAGAAGCCTGAGAGCCTGTAAGGTCTTGACCATCTTTATTTCCACCAGGGCTAAGTCTGTCGCTGGCATTAGGGTCTACTGGCTCTTTTGCTGCAACAGTCTCTTTGCTTGCAGGATTAGGACCTTCGTCACCAATCTGAGGTTCAACGAGATCTGCCATAGCCATTGCGCCACCGCCTGTAACTACTGCGAGAATCATCAGAATCATCTTACAGATGAACTGAGTAGAAAAATAATTAATTACTTTCTTCATTTTATACTTATATTTATGGATTAATTACTTCTAATATCATCAAAGAAACTTTCACGTTTCTGTTTTCTGGCAGGCTTGTTTCCTGCACCCGAACTAGACAGCGAAGGAGGAATGCCCTCTGTTGCAGAAGAGCGGACCTTATTCTGAATCTTCTCATTTCGGGCTTGCATGGCTGCTTCTTCACGTGCGGAAGAAATATCAGAATCGTAGTTGTAGGCATTCTTGAAGAGATTCCATGTCTCGGAAGAGATATTGCCATCTTCTGCATCCTGAATGACTCCCCAGACCTTACCGTAAAGGTCGTTTGCCTCATCATCGGAAAGACCTAACTTCAGTAAAGCCTCATAAGACTTTCTCAGGTTTTCATCCAACTGCTGGCTGTGCTTCTCCTGCTCGGCTACCTTCTCTTGGAACTTGGCAATCTGCTCGGCAACTTTCTTGGAAAGCTCTTCGTCTTCAAGAGCAGCCTTGATGTCAATACCCTGCGAAGCCATCCACTCCAATGGGTGCATGCCCTTGCGTGTAGCATCAAGAACCATGGCGCCAAGCCACTTGTTGTTGTCAAGCATCTTACTCAATGCCTGACCGTTCTTTTCATACTCGCCGAGTCTGTCAGCATCATCATTCATGGCAGCATAACGAGCTTCCTTGTCCTCGAAGTCGATGTCAGAATGGCGCTGCGAGAAACGCTTGGAGAAGGCAGTACGATTAGGGCGCTCGTCAACTGGTGGAGCCTCCTGCTCTGCTGGAGCTTCCTGCTGCGTAGCATCCTCTGCGTTCATTTTTTCTAATTCTTCTTTTGTCATAGTTATAACTGTTTGAAAACTTTTCGGCAAAAATGCAAAGAAAACAAAGAAGTTTTGCGGTGTTCCAAACCAGTATATATCAGTCGATTGGAACACCGCAAAGAAAGCTATGATTTTACCTATTTTTGCGCCTATAATTAATAATGTGTAAAGAAATATGGCAAAGGCAAAGTTATTAACACTTAGTAGAGTGATGCCTCGGCATAACAAATATGATTCGGTCAAGGCTCGAAAGCGGAGACAGGAGCACGGCAAGGACTGGGAGCTTCTTACCCGATGTAAGAACGACTGGAATAACCTGAGTGGCGTAAGGGAGACGAGAGCAAGAACCATGAGATACTGTAACGGTGAACAATGGAGCGACACCATCAGAGTTTATCATCGTGGCTATTGGGAAGAAATGTCTGAGAAAACCTATATGCAGAAGCGAAATCAGACACCAATGAGCAACAACATCATGATAAGTATCTTGGAATCTATTGCCGGTCTCTACGCCAAGCAGGGAACGGAACCCGTTTGCTTTGCAAGAGATAATGACTCCCGACAACTGAGCGACATGATGAGTGCTACGATGCAATGCAACTGGCAGACAACCGGTATGCAGGATTTGCTGAATCACCTCATCAAGGACTACCTGCAGGGCGGTCAGATGTTCGTGAGGGAAAGCTGGGAAGACCGGGAACTTGAAATGCCTGACGCTTGGACGGACGCGATGGAACCGGACCACATGTTTTTTGAATGCGGAAGCGACCCAAGACACAATGACGTCTGCCTGATAGGTTGTCTGCATGACGTAAGCAAGGAAGACCTGTATCAGAAGTTTGCCCGAAGGGAATACGGACTGACGGTTGATGATCTGAATAGGATTTTTGACATTCATGATGTAGACGATAGCAGTTATGGCTACGAGTTCAACGAGGAAAAGGCTTTGGACAATCTCAGCTTCGATTACACCAACAAGGGCAGACACTACGTAAGAGTGATTGAGGTATGGAGTACGGAGACCAAGCCTAGGCTACAATGCTTCGACCCTATTGCAACGAACATGAACAATGCTTGGTTCCGTGTGGATTTGGAAGACACGGCAATGATAAACAAGCTGATTCAGGAGAACGAGAAGCGAAAGAAGCAGTATGACGAATACGGTGTGCCGGAAGAAGAACGTGCCTACATCACATCTGAAGAGCTTTCTGATAAATACTGGTACTACACCTTCATGGCTCCTGACGGTACGGTTCTCTGTCGTGGCGAATCTCCTTACGATTTCAAGAGTCACCCATACACCATGAAGCTTTATCCGTTCATCAACGGAGAGATTCATCCTTTCATGACCAACGTGATAGACCAGCAGCGCTACATCAACCGCCTCATCGTAATGAACGACATGAGTATCAGAAGCAGCTTCAAGGGATTCAAGATGATTCCTACAACCGTACTGGGTGGAAGAACACCGGAGCAGTTCATGGAAGAGGCAATAGAATACGATGGATGGATATTCTATACGCCAAAGAGAACGATGCCAAACGTGAAGCCAGAGATTATCACTTCGAATGCGGTGAACATCGGAACAAACGAACTCTTACAGATAGAGCTGAACCTTATCAGAGAGGTAACCAACGTGAGCGGCGCCTTGCAGGGTAAGACTCCTTCGGCTGGTACGTCGGCTGCAAGATACGCCCAGGAGAGTCAGAACGCAACCACTTCGCTCTACACCATCCTATCCGATATGGAGATTTTTACGGAGAAGCTGGCAATGAAAAAGTGCTCAGTTATTCAGCAGTTCTACGAGGACGGAAGAAAGATTTTCAACAAGGACGGTCTGAACACATACAGCTATGACAGGTTATCAGCAAGAGACATTCATTTCAAGATAAGCATCAAGAATGCAGCTGCATCTGCTGCCTTCAACACTTTGCAGAATGACGACTTGAAGGAGTTGCTGCAGATGGGTGCAATCAACCTGATTCAGTACTTGCAGAATGTAAACAAGCCTTATGCTGATAAGTTGCTTGCCAGCGTGCAGGAACAGCAGGCGCAGCTTGAACAAATGTATCAGCAGCAACAGGCGATGGCTCAACAGCAAGGAGGAGGTCAGGTAGTAAATGGCGTGGTACAGGGCGCAGACCAGAACGCAGTGGCACAAGCTATGAATTTGTATAACAATCAAGCAGCATAAGGTATGGAATTACAGATAACGATAGACTGGAGTCATGTCAAGAATGCGGTAAAGAAGCATCTTGCCATCATGGGCAAAAGGCAGAAGAACCAGGAAGGAAACACTGCCTTTGCTGGAATCACCCTATCAAGTGCGGAAGAGGACGTGATGAAGCAATATATCAATGCCGCCGTGGAAACCTTTGTGGGAGAAATGGCACAGCTGGTAACCTATTATGATAGCGGCGACTTCCTGACGTTCAAGATTAACAACTCCCGCTGGGCAGGAACAGAAACGAGCGTAACGGTTCCATTCGAAGGGAATCTGATAGGCTATGTTGTGGCTTACGTGGCAAACGCCGTACTGGGAATGAATTATCCGGAGCTGGCAAAGAAGTACGAAAGCGACATGGCCAATCATCTGAATGCCGCCATCAAGCTGGTTTTCATCAAGACAGAACCAGCAAACAGCGGAGGTGGATATAATATTGATGGAACCTCAAGGCTGGAAAACAGCGAGAAGGGTGACGGATATGGTACAGACAATAATTAAAAAGGTTAGAACATGAAAATATCATTTACAATCAGTAAGGCTTTAGCTGTAGAAGCGGTAAAGAGCGAGACCTACATCAAGGGTAGCATTGATGTAGCTTCCAATCAAGGGGCTACGAAGCTTGGCTTCAACGAGACAGCAGGAGACGTCGAAGTTCATGAACGCAAGCTTTCAAAAGACTTCGTGAGAGGAGTAGAAAGACTGAAAGCTGTATATGTAGACTTCTTCATTCCTGATCACAAGACTGTAGGCGATAATGCCATTGGAGCAACGTATGGTACTACTGGAGACGCAAGCATCATCATCGACGTGCAGAGACGATTCAATGGTGCGCTGACCGATGCCATTGCCAACTACTCTCAGGAATACGTGGAAGATTACATGTGCTACCAGTGGTGGATTGGCACAGGAATGCAGAAGCAGGCAGAACCATACGCAGCATTGATGCGAGACTTGGAGGATAGAATCAAGAAGGCTTTCACTATTTCATCACCGATGAAGTCGAGTGCCGAATACTCCTCTATCAGCGGAAAGATATGCAACAATGACGGCAGCGACTTTACTGGTGAAGAATCTTAAACAAAAATAACGGAGGAAGAGAAAATGATTATCAAATTCCAATTAATCAAGTCGCTCATCATAGAAGCGGCAGAAGAAACGACCTATCTTAAAGGTCAGATAGACAAGCATACGATGCAGAATGCGAGTCAGGCATTCGTGGCAAGTGAGACCGCAGGAGAAGAAGCCTTATCCAAGCGCATCTTTGAGCATGACTTCCACACAGCACTGGAGTTGCTTAAAACCATCTTCATAGAATACCTTGCGGTGAGTGCTCAAACCATCGGCGACAACGCCATCTACTACAATGACAAGCAGGATGATATCGTGGAGTTCAACCTTGAAGTATCTCGCAGATACAACGGAACATTGACAGACACGCTGGCAAGGCTCTGCTCCAAGTATGTTGAGGACTACATCATTCAGCAGTGGTGGCTGAAGACAACCAATCAGAAGCAGTCAGAACCATACGTAAGTATGCTTGCCGAGGATGCACAGAATATCCGCAAGTGCTTCGTGTTGTCCCGTCCGCTGGTCCCGAAGGTTCCTTATTCTTCCACATTGACCGCCAAGGTTGACGGAAGCGACACGGACGGTGGCGTTACAATAGCAGTAGAGAACGATGAAGTGACCCTATCCTACTCTATTGACGATGGGGCTATTGATGATATTGAGGCAAGAAGCAGCGACCCTTGTATCTTGGAAGTTCACAGAATGCAGGAGCCTCACACCTTCTGGCTGAGACCGATGAACACCGGAGTGGCTTACGTGACATTATTTTCACGCCACAGCGACAAGCTGAAAAAGGAAATAGAAGTAACCATAGCAAAGGAGGTATAACATGGAGTTCAATTCATTACACCCTACGCATTTCCTCAGAGAGAAAGGATGGAAGCCTGAGCCAAATCCTTTCCTTCCGAAACCTCCACGTCCTGCCCATGTGTATTTCGACAAGCATATCTTTATCTATTCCAACCAACTTTGGTATGATATAGATGCAACAACCCACATGATGGGCAGAGTAAGACAGGAGAGCGACCCGAACATAGCGAATACCGTTCCGACAAGTGAGAACACGCAGGAAAGACCACTTTTCTATAGATGGTTCGACAAATACCTGAAAAAGGCAGAAGGTCTGCTTTCTGCCTACATCATGAAACCGCAGGGCTTTATAAGAGACAATGCCTTGAAGGAATGGGATGAGAAGGAAATGTGGCTGAGAATGCCAGATTACTGGGACGATGCAAGACTGGACGAACTGGTGCAGGCAATACATCATTATATATCAACAGGCGCTCTGTATGAATACTTCCTGCTGACATTGACAAGTAAAGACCCGCTGACCGTTGACAAGGCTACACAGCTGGAAGACGACGAGCTGGAGATTCTAGATGCAGCCAATGCCAGCAAGCCGGGTGGAATGATTCATACATTGAAGCCATTTGGATAAAAAGGAAAGGAAGGCTTATGGAAGATTTGGAATATGACGAGTTTAAATCGGTAAGGGAATTTCAGAAGGAGAAGAAGGAAAAAGCCAAGACCATTCTTCCGGCAAGGAAGAGCGCGCAGAAAGAATATATCAGAGATTTCTTGGCAAGGAACCAGGAGAAGTTTGAAGAGTGCATGGATCAGCTGGCAGAATATGACCCGAAGACATACGTCACCATCTACAAGGACCTGACCAAGCACATGATACCTAAACAGAGCGAGGTAAGCGTGACGCATGGACTGGACGAAGACTTCAAGCAGCTGGCAGCACTGGCACAGACCAAGACAGACAACAATGCCTTGGACGTTACGCAAGTTCCGCAGATAATGGATGCGGATTTTGAAGAAATAAAGGAGTTGGGCGATGGCATTAGTTAGAGAAGTAGATATTGACGAACTCGTTGCCGAGAACAAAAGGCGATACGATGAGATTTATGGCACCTACGACCCTTGGACGGGCGAAGGCTGCTATGATTTCGAACATCGTGAACTGCTGGAACTGCCCGACTTCATGATTCCGAAGATGTGGGTTCCCAAAGAATGTATGCGTACCTTATTATATAGGGGACTGAAACAGCTGGGCAGCATGAAGGAATACATCATCAAGGTATGGGGTAAGCAGTATGAAGAGAAAAGCTATTACACCAGACAGCTTAAAATGTTGCTCACCTTCGAAATCATGAAAGTCAGATTCAGAGAAGACCCTGAGTTTGCCCTTTATGCTACCGACAAGATTGAGGACAAGGTAAGCGGCGATATGATTCCTTTCAAGCTGAACTATCCTCAGCGAAAACTCTTGAAGATATTTGAGGATTTGAGAACCAGCGGCAGGGCTATCCGTGTAGTTATCCTGAAAGCCCGACAATGGGGTGGTTCTACCCTCACCCAGCTTTACATCAAATGGTTGCAGGATTTCAGAAAGGACGGTTGGAATGCTATTGTACTAGCCCAGCAGAAGAACACAGCAAAGAAAATCAAGGCGATGTATCGAAAGGCTTTGGAGAACCAACCGGGATGGACGATTGGCAGACCTGGAGCGAAGCTTCAATTCTCTCCTTACGAGAACTCACCAGACGATTTCCAAGTTACAGACGGAATGAGGGCAATCCGAAGAAGTACGCTGACCGTGGCTTCTTTCGAGAACTTCGATTCCGTGCGTGGTAGCAACTTCCACTGCGCTCACTATTCAGAGGTGGCTTATTGGAAGAAGACACCCGAACATGATCCTGAGGGTGTGATTTCGTCAATTTCGGGTGGTATCAGAAACCAAGAGGATAACCTAGAGGTATTCGAGAGTACGGGCAAAGGTAACTCTGGTTTTTTCTATGAGAAATGCCAGTTGGCGATGGACCCGAAGAACAATGATGCCTATTCGTTCCTGTTCATTCCTTGTTTTTTCATCGAGCATGATATGGAAGAGGTGAAGAATGAGCGTGCCTTTGCAAGATGGCTGCTGGAGAACAGAGACAAGAGTAGCAACCCGAAGGGTTACCGAGAGACTGGTAAGTTCTTCTGGCGAATGTGGGAGAGGGGTGCTTGTTTCCAAGCCATTGAGTGGTACAGAAACTTCCGCAACAAGTTTACCACCCATTCCTTCTGTGCTACAGAGGCGCCAGTGGACGAAGAGGATGCTTTCAGAAACTCAGGTAACTTGGTATTCAATCCGTACAGTATTGATGATTTGCAGAAGAAGTACAAGCGTGAACCGCTCTATACGGCAGACATCATCGTTGACGGAAACAAGAATGACTCAACCATTGAGAAATCGAAGGTGAGCATCAGAACAGATGGTGACGGAGACTTGAAGATTTGGGCAGTTCCGAATGTTCTGCAGGTAGAGAACAGATATTTAGTGAGCGTGGATATTGGCGGTAAGAGTACCACTTCTGACTATACCGTCATGACGGTGATAGACCGATTCGGAATGATTCCGACCGTCAAGGGCAAACCGAAGGTAGTAGCTAGATACAGAGGTCATGTAAGACACGACAAGCTGGCATGGATGGCTGCAGCCCTAGCCCATTACTATGATGATGCCCTGCTGGTGATTGAGAGTAATACGGCTGACCGAGAGAAGAACAACAATACGGAAGGTGACCACTTCGGAAGCATCCTGAACGAGATTGCCGACTACTACGATAATCTTTATCAGCGAACCACAAGCCCAGAAGACGTAACTGATGATGTGCTTGCTAAGTACGGTTTCCAAACCAACAAACTGACAAAGGGATGGATAATTGACAACCTGGAGCAGTTTGTGGATGATATGCTCTGGGATGAGCCAGACAAGGAAATGTATCATGAGCTGAGAATCTATGAGCGACATGATGATGGAAGTCTCGGCAACATCGTGGGCAACGGTAATCATGATGATGTTCTGATGAGTACGGCAATCGGTCTTTGGGTGAGTGCCAACGACATGGAGAAGCCTCAATGGAAAAAGAAAGAAAAAACAAGAAGCGGCGGTGACGGTGTACATACTGCTGCAAAAATATAAACAAAAGAGCTATGGAAAGAAACTTGGAAAGAAAGACTTTGGGTTTTGGCAAGGGAATGACGAATGTGCCGAGTGACTTGCTTTCAGACGATTCAGAATTACTGGAGTCTGACGGCTTTATCTTTCGTGATGGGGAAATGAAACCTATTCAGAATCCTGTCAAGATTGGTGAGATTGCGGGGCAGAAGATCCTGTACGTTCACAAGATGGCAGATTACGAGAACATCATTGCTTACGATGAAGACCGGACCATCTACTGGTACGTTAGAGGAAGCAACGGAATCGAAATGCCGCCTAGTGGAGTTCCTGCAAGTTTTGAAGTTGGAAAGGTAAAGGACGTCAAGAGTGTGGGCAATACGCTGGTTGTTGCTACAGAGGATGGCTTGCATTACCTGAAATATAAAGGAAACAAATACAAGAACCTTGGAACGGAGTTGCCTAAGCCAGAAGTGCATTTCTATATGTTTTACGCTGGGAACGTTGAGGCTGATTCAAGCATTAAATATGAAGGGTTCGTGAATAGTAAAGAACTTGAAATTAAATATGATGCGAATGGTGATGTATGTTATATTGAAAAGATAAGATACATCAAAAACAATGGTGATAACGCCGTGAGTAAAGTAACAGTCACGACAAATCCTGTGGCGAAAACAGAGAAATTTATGGGGTACAGCGTTACGATAGATGATGAAAACAACGAGAACTTGTTTCAGTCGGCTGTCGTTGGTCATGTGTCTTCCATTATCAAAAAAGCAGCAGAAGATAATATTTTCTTGTTTCCGTTTTTCGTAAGGTCAGCGCTTAAACTATTTGATGGAACGTACGCACGCATTTCAAACCCGATTATCTGCTATCCATGTGTGACAGCAAACTGCAATTCGCATCTTCGTTCAAAAGTCGCACGCATCACCATGTACGGCTATACTCTTTCCTATTCTATTTCTATACCAAATAGTGACGATTGGAAAGATATTGTAAAGAACATCAGCCTGTTTGCAACCAAGGGTGTACAACCATTCAAGCTAGATAAAGACTGGAAGTTTGCCTATCCCGATGAAGTATACGGAAAAGCGTTTCATGACACCCTAAGTGGTGACATATACGAGAAGTCTATATATTCAAGAAATAGTTCAACGGGCGAACCATGTATGAGAATCATGCCCGAATACAAGACAGAAGATGATATTAGGGAAGAGCTTCTTGGCAGGAGTGTGTTTTACAAGATAGAACAGATAGGAATCAACTCTTCAAAGCTGAACGGCACTACCCAGAAGGCAGAAATCAAGGACGGTGTGTTGTCTAATCTGGAGACACAGGAACAGCTGCAGAAAGATGATTACTACGGCTGGGCACACTACGTTTTTGACAAGATGTTTGCATACAACGGGAGACTGAACTCTTTTGGCGCAAAGAGAAAGCCTTTCGATGGGTTTAATCATTTCACGGCTCTAGACGGTGAACCACGAAACGAATACAAATACTACGTAAAGATTGAAGCAAACTCCATGTCAACATGGGTAGAATCAGAGGCGGGCATCGGAAGGACATGCGCGCTGACCGGTTGGTTCTATTATCCTGACCCTAATGCATCAGAGGTAATTATATATGATCCACAGCATCAGAGAGGAATCCGATTTGAGCTGCAACAGCATCCTCGTCTGAACGGCGCTTACCATTTCGGAAAACTGGAAAATGATATAAATTGGGATACAAGCATAAGCATTCCTTCAACTGATAACGGTGCTCATGAAGATTTGAACTCTCAGATATTTACGTCTGTCGTGAACAACCCGTTTGTGTTTGAAGCATCGGGAGACAACACAGTAGGCACTGGCAGAATATTGGGCATTGCAGCCAACACCGAGGCGGTAAGCCAAGGACAGTTTGGTCAATATCCATTGATTGTATTTACGAACGAAGGTATCTACGGTATGTCGGTAAATTCAGAAGGCTTGTATAGTGCCAGTCACCCAATTTCAAGAGAAGTATGTAATGAAGATTCACCATTCGTTCCTACAGACAGACTGGTATACTTTACGGCAAAGAGAGGATTGATGGCTACTAGCGGTGGTCAGGTAGCCTGCATGAGTGAACAGCTGAGAGGACGAACGCCAAGAAACTTCATATCCGTGGGTGATGGAAAGTTCCTGGAGTTCTTGGCGAATTGTCTTATCGCCTACGATTATCGGGATTCCCTGCTGAGAATATTCAGCCAAGACAAGGACTACCAATATATATATAATATGGTAGACAAGACTTTCTCAATAGCGAACAGCGGAATAATGGCAAAGGCTGTAGTGAATGATTATCCCGACAACCTGATTCAAGACATCGACGGAAATGTATATTCGCTCATGGCTAAGCCAGACATCAACGATGATACGGACAGCTACAGAGGCTCCTTCACTACCCGACCATTGAAGCTGGGCGGTAGCATGAACTTGAAATCACTCAGAGCAGTGAATCATCTGTTTGATTCAGACAAAGGAAAGATTGCCATGGAGATTTACGGAAGCAACGACTGCAAGCACTGGTGCAAATTGATTTCGCTCGGTGGTAAGCCTTGGAAATACTTCACGTTCAAATATACGTTGACGAATTTCAAGGCAACAGATTCCTTCGCAGGAAGCATCGTTGAAGTACAGAACAGAAGAGAAGACAAAATAAGATAAAATTCTTCTTCCATAAGTTGATAACATAAAAGAAGGCGGCTACTCGTGATGAGCAGTCGCCTTTAAAATTAGTTATGAAATACATTTAAAACATGATTCTCTTTATATTTCCATTTAAATCCGTATGCAGTTTCTTGTTTTCCTAAGCAACAAGCAGAAATACCGCTAGAGTTTTTAGACCCAACACTTCTAGCTGCTTCTAGTTGGCTGCCAAATTCTGCAATAAAATTACCATTCTTATCTAATTGGATAACAATTTTCCCATTTGTGCTTAAATAGCCTCGCTTCCCAAATCTACAACATCTTTCTCCAGAGTGGCTTATTGAAGCCCTAATTCTATGAAGCGGCATATTTATATTTTCTTTGCAAGTCGCCCAACGCAAATTAGTTACTTTATTATTATCTTTTGACTCATCTATATGTGATACTTGTGGTTTATTCTCTGGATTTGGAATGAAAGCTTCAGCTACAAGTCTGTGAACCCGATACGTTTTACTCTTTCCGTTCTTTGATAATGTAACTGTCTTGTACCCAACTCCATCATCAGACTGCTTCTTTATCACTTCTGGATAAATTTTTGTGGCACAACCAAAAGCTGTTACTCTTTTTAGCATTTTGACTCTGCCAAAATTGCTTACATCATAAAGCTCTTCGTATCCTTTTATTGGTTTCCATATTTCCTTTTCCATATATATATAATTTTAATCCATAAGAATGAGCAACAATAACCTAAAAAAAAACACCAAAAATGCAGAAGTCCGTTGACATTCGGCACGGCCATGGTAAAGAGAATGAACGGCATTGCCTTCTTGGCAGCCTCTTTCCACCTGCCGGTCTTTCCCCACATGATGCCGAATGCAGCAAAGAGAAATCCTGACAACCCCATTGTCGGCTCTGTAACGAACATGGGCAGGAAGCTGGCTGCTACTGCTGCCACGAACGAAAGGGTTACATCTATCTTATTCTTTATACTCCAAAGCACCATCAGATTGATGAGCAGATGGAATAAGTTGACATGAAAGAAGCTGTAGACGAAATGATTTTCAATCGGGCAACCCTGATAGAAGCCTACGTGCTGCGTGCATAGAACCAGGCAGACAAGACTAAGAATCAGCTTGATCAGAAAGTTTCTTCCTGCGAAGGTCCATTTCCCTATAACTCTTTCCATATCTTTTGCAATAATTGAAGATGAACATCATATTCTTTGGCTTGATGAAGAATTCCGGTGCAGGCTCACTCACCAAGAACTGACAAATGAACCAGAGCGATTTCCCAAGGAACTCTTTTTTCTGTGACATTTCCATCAGCTTATCATACAAGGAGTAATACATTCTCCTCTTGTTGGGCTTCATGTTGTCAACGGTTGAGAAATCACCAACAACCATTTTTTCAAGCTTTCTGTACGCCTGCTTGGGAGATACATAATATCTCGGAGCTGGCGATTTCACCACCTTCTCGTATGCTTCCTGCTGTGAATGGCAGGTAGGGGCTATAGCCCGATACGCCTTCATCAGGTCATCCCTCTGTCTTTCAATCAGTTCGAAATTTGTCTTCGTCATAAACACGCTAGTTAAGATGGTGCAAATATACAATTTATTTAGATTCTAACCAAATAAGCGTATAAAGATTTAAATAAGTTTAATATTAGACCGGTTTTCATGGCATTACGAAAGAAAAAGCTTAATTTTGCAACAAAATGAGATGCAAATCTCAGAAAAAGTTAGCAAAAAGTAAAATTAAACCATAAAATCATAACAAAATGAGAACAAAACAGGAATCAACTCTTTCGGAAGAGGAGAAAGCCTTAGTAATGGAAGGCTTATTGAGTAGGAAGATTTGGAGGTTCTATGAACTTCTATCAAAGTGGGCACCCATACCATTGATGGTAGGTCACTGGTATGGCGTATGGGACTATGGGCATTATCCCTAGACCAACAGTTGTAGATACCGATTCCAACGGGAACTGCATCATCTGGATTTATGTACTGGCATACATTTATATGCCACTGACCATGATACCGGTAAGTTTCTTCTTCAGATACTGCTGGATTTTCCGTATTCCTTTCTTTTATTTCTTCGGTATCAACGCTATCAGATTGTATTATCGGCACTGGCTCATCACTCCTGAGCAACTGGAAATGCACCATGTGTTCATTATATTCACTTTAATACTATACGCTTATGGATTTATCAAAATCGCTCTATCACGTAGCAAAATCTGCATTCCACATGCTACAAAACGATGAATGCGGATTCACAGAGGAAGAAGAGCAAATCGTTCAACGTAATCTCCTGTACTGGATGGAGAGAAGACATCACTTCGATGAGCACTCAGGAAGAGCCTGCATTGCGAACATCTACTACTTTGACAGTGATGTACACAAGGAGTATGCACCTTACTTTGACTTTGAGGAGCTGAAGAAGGAGTATGATCGCTTGGCTTGGGACATTCCTGACTACAACTTTTGGGACTACGCCGTGACCATGAACAAGATGTATGCTGACCACATTGACGTGGTGGGCAAATGGTCAAAGAGCAAGGAAACGACAAGGAAAAGAATTTCTGAACTGTCTGTCAGTTTCCTTTGCGATGAGTCAACAAACCACCCTACTGATAAAATCTGGTGGTACATGAATAGCTAGTTTGGAATACCGCAAAACGTATTGGGAAGTCATGTAACTTTGTAGCCATTAATCAAAAATAAATGATACATGGCTGAAATAATTCATACATTCTTGCAAGAGCACCTGTATAGGTCGGCATTAATCATTGCCATCTGTATGGGTGCTCTTATCATTTCTATGGGCGTGGACCTGTTCTTCGGCATCAAGAAAGCGAAAGAGAACGGACTGGCTACGACAAGTACAGGATTCAAGAAGACTTGCGACAAGGCAAGGAAGTACTTTTCGCCCTTCATGGTGACGGTCTGCATAGACCTGATTGCCTGTACGGTTCTCCCCTTCCCTGTCTTCTCTATGATTTGGGTTGGCTATTGCGTGTTCTGTGAATTTGTAAGTGTAAGAGAAAAGAGCTGGCAGAAGGCTGAGATACGGAAACAGGAGAAGACGGTAAGCATTCTTCTGGAGAACAAAGAGGACCTTGCTAGGGCTTTTGCCGAGATTATGAAGGAACTGGAAAAGGAGAAGGAGGCAAAAGGATGAAGATAACTAGAAAACAAATGGTGAATGCTGTAGGAAATGTTGATAAAATTGACATTCTCCTACATTATATCAACATCTATCTTGATGTCTTTGACATCAATACTCCTCTGAGAGCAGCACACTTTATGGCACAATGCTGTCACGAAACTGGCGGTCTGAAATTCCTGAAAGAGAAGGGCAATTCCAAGTATTTCAAGAAATATGAGCAGGGAAGACTCGGCAAGATGCTGGGAAATACTAAGGCTGGAGACGGTGAGAAATACAAGGGTCGCGGCTTGCTGCACCTTACTGGCAGAGCCAACTACAAGGCTTATCAGAAGTCTGGATATTGCAAGGGCGACATCATGGAGAATCCGGAATTGCTGGAACAACCGATTGGTGCCATCAAGAGCGGTATGTGGTGGTGGATGAAGCATAAACTGAATACTCTTGCCGACAAGGATGCTTTCGAGGCGATCACCAGAAGAGTGAACGGTGGAACAAACGGACAGGAAGACCGAAACAGATGGCTAAGAATTTGGAAAAAGGAGTTATGCGCATGAAATGGTATGATATTAGGTTTTGGAAATGGGCTTGCATCGGCTTGGTGATTGGGGTTATCCTATTGGCATTTACAGGATGCAAGACTAAGGAATACATCAAGGTTCCCGAATATCACACGGAATACATTGTGAGAACCGACACTGTTGCCAAGACGGACAGCGTATACTTGAAGGATTCGGTGTTTGTCTTTCAGAAGGGTGATACGGTTATGATTAGCAAGGTTGCTTATCGGGACCGCTACCATAATATATATAAGGTGAAGCTTGACACTATCTTTAGGCATGATTCTATTGAGGTTCCTGTGCCATGTGAGCGGACGCTTACCAAGAGCGAGCAGAGATTAATGACGCTAGGAAGGTGCTATATTGCCTTTCTCTTCTTAGTGGTTGTTGTCGGAATTGGATTTGCCTTCTGGTATCATAATAAAAAATGCTAGCGTATGGCTGAGATTAGTGAAGAACTCAAGATGATTGATTCGCTCCTGATGGAATTTCATGATCGCATTCAGAGTGGAAGATGCTTAACTAACAAACAGCAAAATGCTTTCATGTTAGATTTTCTGCACCGCATCGCCAACAAGGACGAGCCTATCAGCAAGGCTGAGGCATGCAGCCATGTCCATGTTTCCAGGGCTACCTTTGACCGGTTGGTCAAGGAAGGAAGACTTCCAAAAGGACAGAAGCGCAAAGGATGGACCGAACTGATTTGGTATGAAAAGGATTTGGATAAATACATAGATAAGTTGATTTAATTTTACTTTTTTAGTTTTTTCATAGGGTTTAAATTTATTATGTTAATTGTCTTTGACGAAAAAATCCCCACTCGGCTGTGATAGCTGGGTGGGGATAATTCTGTTTCCATAATTATTTTTTAACGAAAAACATACCACTACACCAGTCGCTGCTTTCAACATTATTATGAAGCTTGGTGCATCTGCCGATAAACTCATTACCTTTATAATGCTTACAACGACTACACTCCTTTGAATTTCTCAAAATTGCATGAAATATGCTAACGTTAGCACTCGGACAATTTGTCTTATTCCATCTGATAACCGCTTCCTTATAGAGATACTTTAATCTAGGAAAGAATCTACTATCTTCCTTAATTGAATATTCTGAATCGAAGTAACGTAAATCCGTACTTTTTCTCATTATTTTCAAAATCTTCTTTGCTAATCTAATCTTCATACGCTATAATTGCTTTAATTTATTGATTATCTTGGTAAAGCGGTGCATGTAATCACAGTTAACGCTTTCACCATACTCACACACCATTCTGTTATATAGCCAACGTAGATGCTCCGCATCCTCGTGGGACTCTTTAATATCTTGTTCGTCTAAGACTATTTGTTTCTTCATACGTTACTTCTTTTTACGACAAGGGCAACTTTCTGCGTGAACAACGCAAACACCATGTTTCGTGTCCATAACCAGATAATCGTGTCCTTCCTCTGTGATTACAGATATACCAATTCTCTTTGCAGGTTTATCAATATTAGCCAACGAGCGAATGCCCTCAAAAAGCAATGCTCCTACAAACAAACACAAGACAAACCAAACGGCTGACTTGATTAAGTTTAAAATCTTATTCTTCATACATTCTATTATTCCATATATTCATACACTCAACGAACTCTTCGACTTCTTCTATACTATTCAATATAATAGTAATGCTTCCATCTTCGTTCCAATGCTGATTACTTACATCTACCATAGCTTTATCTTACTTTTCCTTATCGAATTTATTGCCAACAACAACGATTCTTTTGTACCTTGACACAAATAACCTAAATGGAACTTCAAAATCTTTATCAGCATTAAAGAACTTGTAATCCAATCTCTTCAATCGTTCGTTCCATTCCACCTCAATAATACTACCTATTTCAAGGTTAGAGATAATGTCACCGATATAAATCTCATTACCATTCATATCCTTCTCACCTGTGAACTGGCAGACCGTTAAAGGGTCAACCTGATGTGCCTCGTTTCTATTAAGCATTGATTCACTCTGCCTATCCTCGATGACGTAAGTGTTACCACATTCAGCATAGAAGTAACCTTCTACCCAAGTGTTATTGTCAAGACGTTTAGCCTTGAATTTGATATTTCCCATTTTTATACCTATAATTTCATTAATATTTTTACATTCTTAATTAATGGCTCACCATCAGTACCAGTTTCATCTAATAAATCACCTGTTACTAGATATTTGTTACCAGTAAAGTATGCTATATTTTTTATAAAATCATTAAATGCCATTTCATTTGTTGGAAATGGAATAACAGGAGAGTATGTTCCATTAATGTTTTTATGAGCTTCATAAACGGACACACCTTTTTCTTTACCTATTACTTCATCATTATTATTCCATATAGATGAACATTCATCCTCTGGAATATCACCAAATCTATAGAATATCATAACTATTTTTCTTTAAGTTCTATGTGATTTTATAAACTTCGTCAAATCGAGAGGGAACTTCTTTTTAAGTTCTCTTTCACGTTTACGTCTCTCCTTTCTTGTGGGTGGAGGAACGTATTCATCTAAGAATGCAAACGTTTTCTTGCAATTAGCATTTAATACTGGAATATATACATCCAATAATGCCTTTAATAATTCTTCCATATCAATCTTCTTTAAGTTCTACTGGCTCATCATTCCAAGACAATTCTTTTCCGATGAGCTTCTTAATGCTACCACTATAAAGAGAAATCTCTGTAAATGTATCTTTCCAACCATAATAGTTATCTTCATCCGTCACTCTTATTGGCTTACACATTGAGATAAATTCTCTTCCTTGTTTTGTTACTGCTACCCATGCCATAACTATTCATCTTTTACACCGAATGGAGTTCCGTCGGCAAAGGTATAGTCTCTTAATACCTCCTTATAGTTATAAGGTTTATCTTCAATACCTATGAAAAAAAGAAGGTTTCCAAGAGCCTTGCATACTAAAAATTTTGGTGTTTCCTTATCCTTCACCCACCCGAACGGCTGATGCTTCATCATTTCCTCCCAGCACTCTTCTGCGTTGGCAAAAGGTCGAAACTTTACCTCTGGCTTGATGCGATACTCTGTATTATTCCAGTATTCAATCTCTTTCATTTCCGTCCAATCATTCGGAACATCTGTGCCTTCTACGGCACTTGGTTTTGTCCTACATTCAATCCCCCTTCCTTCTGCGTAGGCTTTCAGGATAGGATAAAATTCTTTAGATTGATTTCTGTCCATAATTAACCCTCCACTTCTATTTTATATTCTAACTCATCAGCTAAATCACTTATTAGCTCAACTGCTTCTTTTAAAGCATCATACATATTATCTCCTTCTGATACAAGCTCATCAAGAGTACTACTCTCGGTCATATCTTCAGGAAAGTCACTTGGCTTCCAAGTGAAACTTTTGTTCTTTTTCTCGAACTCTCTAGCCTTTTCTAAAAGTTTTTCTATTGTCATATCTATGTTACTATAAATTTATATATTATTTTATAGTAGTCTAAATTAGACTATATTTAAAACACATTAACATTGTTATTGTTTATATTATCATATAAATGATTACCTTTGCACTTGGATTCTAGGACATCATAGTCCCCCATCGGCGACACTACACGCCGTTCTTCCTCTGTTCAAGGAGATTACAAAGCCCCTTAGTTGCCGCTTAGGGGCTTTTTTCTTGTACTGCTTTGTAGTGGGCAGTATTCCCCCAGATAGAGAAGTCTGGATAAACGATGGAGGGACTTTTGATGGAAAAGAATCCAAATGACAACAAGGTTCGTGTTTTCTGCAAGTACATCATTAGGAACGGAAAGCGCATCTATCCCAAAAATGGGACTTGCTTTTCTTTCTTAGTATAAGCAGAATGAATCTTTTTCGGGGTAGCGGCAACTACCCCTTTTTACTTAGGCTCATACAACTCACAAGACTTCCTTCGCTCTCCAACTCTTATATGTCTTTTCTTGCAATAGAATAAGAACTTCTTCATATCCTTTTTTCTGTAAATGCAAGTCTTACATTTAAGTGCCATATTCTCTTCTTTTTACCCTCTCCATGATGTTATCAAAATAATAACGGATTGGAGTCTTTATGAGCCTTTCACTCATTAACGTTCTTCGATGTGTACTAAATGCTTGATGCCTTTTCCACATAAGAGTGCTCTGAGGTGAATTGTCAAGCGGTAATTGATATTTTACGGCTACACCTAATGCCAACCAATCTAATTCGAGCACGGCTTTTTCATTATTATCTTAATTTCACCAAGGAGAGGGCGGTTAGTTAATCTTCGACCTCCTTTACAGAAACATCACAGCCACGAAGAGGTGACTCGTCGTATTTAGCCTCACACTCAATAGCTTCACTAATAGCTCTTTTCAATGACATTTCAGACTCATTAATTTCGCCTTTTACTATTACTAAAAACATTCTTTCTTCCATATTACTTATATTTATATCCTTTGCAGAATGGTTAAATGAGAAGCAAGCGATGATAAAATAAAGTGCTTAATTTTAAAAATATCATTTTGTTTGCTTGCTTCTCGAAAATTATTGTTATCTTTGTACCGCTTAATTTTAAAAATATAAACGATATGAAGCATTTAATTAAATTAATGTCAGAGGATTGCACATACATGTGTGTTATCAATCCTGACCACATCGTTAAATTCTATGAAGAAGACGATGTTTGCTGTATCAAACTTTCAACAGGTGAAACTTTTGCAACCAAAGTTAAACTTGATGATTTAAAAGATTTGATAGAAAAGAGTTACTTGTAAAGATACTCTTTTAGACATTTATCATACCCTTCTTTTTGTTTGAAAGGGTAATGATTGACAACCCAGATTCTATCTCTCCACTGATGAAGAGGTGAATTGTAAACCCACTCAAATCGTGCTATGTTATTGGTTATTGGTGAATCTATACTATAGACTGTCTTCTTTAGCCACTTACGTAGCACCTTTTTTATTATATTCTGTATCATGTTCTTAAATTTATGCCCGAAGGCGGTTAAATGTTTATTATTCTCATTATTGCTAACGTTCTATCTCTTTGTACTAAGATGCGTGTAATATAACAACTATTCTTCAAGAGTTATCTTTTCTCCAACTTTAAGCTCTTTCATAATTAAAATGCAATTCTATAGTCCTTTCCTTTCAAAGTAGGTCTCTTTTTAAGGATAAATTTCTTTAATTCTTCAAAATCTATAGGAAAGAGTGCACTATATTTATACTTTAATGTGCAGACAAATCTTCCGTTGAGCATAACATCAAATACAAATGTTTTCATTGCTTACCTCCTCATTAATTCTTAAAGATTTCATCAAGAATACTTCTGAAATTTGGATTATCAATTACAGCTTGTGCATCTTCTTCGTTTCGAAAATAGACGCAGCCATAATCTGCTTCTAATCTAGAATCCACTAACAAACGTCCGGGTCTGTAAGGCTTTACGATAAAGTATTTCTTTTCTCCTACATTACCCCAGTCTGGCTTCCAATCACCGTTATAATAACTAGCGATGTTTATGAGCTGGTTTGTTGCATCTAGCTTTTTCTGATTCTTTTTAAAAAACTCAAATTTTGAATAAACATCTTTCGTATTTATGCCAGACCATACATCGTTATAATTGATTAATTTCTTTCTGAACATTATAACGCCAGCCTTCAAGTCGCTTTTCTCAACATCTATCTCCATTCCTATAGGAATATTAATAGTTATCTTTTTGCCTATGATTTCCATAATTATTTCTCCTCGTTAATTCCATACTCCTGCTGGAGTTTCTTAACTTCGCTGATAAACATGCCGACATTATCACACTCTATCACTTCCTGATGATGCTTGAGGGCATCCTCGATAAGATGAGTGCATTCTTCCGTGAAACCGCAGATACGGTCACCTTCGGTGGTGAAGAGATAACGATTTGTGTTGAAGTAGGCGCACTGGCATAGATTAAAACCTTGCTCTTCCAATACCTTTCTTGCGGTAGAGTCGTTGAAGCGAAGGACGATCAGCTTACCTTGGCTTGAATAATATTTATTATACTTGATGCGGTCGCAGACTACGACTGCTATTGCTGCCAGCCACAAGACTGCCAGCGTGATAACTGTGATGTTATTTGCATTCATGATTTCTTCGTTTTTCTGTTTAACTATTCTATTGTTGTTTACGTAGGTCCTTGCGATAGAACTTCTTTTCTGCCACCTTTCTCTCTTCTTCATCCTTGTAGAGCACCTGATTAACATCATGCTTGCTCATATCTACGGCGTGAATGCGATGAGTGGCAGGATCAAGATTGTTCTTCTCGCAATAAATCTTCCAAGCTTCCATGCCATGCGGCTTCTTACGCTCTTCTTCATCCTTCCTTGCCTCTTTCTGCTTCTTGCGCTCGTTCTCTATCCTGCCACGCTCTGCCAGCAGGTCTTTTTGATAGGAATCGAGCGCAATGATTATCTCCTGCGGATTGATGGTAGTGTTGTTTTCTCCATGCTTGTGCTGATAGAGCTTGCCATAATCACCCTGCATGAAGGAGATAAATGCGTAGTCGAGTTCGGTGGTGGTCCAGTAGTAGTACTTGACACAGATTCTTGTGGCGAGCATCTGAATCTGATACTCGGTAACGATGTCGAAGACTCCAAGAAAGGTGAAGAGTTCTATCAGTCTGCCCTTGACCCATCCGACCAGAGAGCGTAGCCCACCCTGCTTCTGAATGGTAAGCAAGGTGGTGTTGCTCTTGCAGATGGCTTCCGAGAAAGAGGCTGGGCGAACGTAACCCGGCTTATCCTTAATAATCGGAACCAAGGATTCTTGCTGCCTTGGCTGTGAGGTTGATAGCTCGTTGTTGCTCATTGTTCTGCTTTTGGATTATTTCGTCATTCCAGCACTCGCCATTGAGATAAGTGAGTGGGTCTTTTCTGTATACTGGGTCGGGAGTGTAGGCTACGTAGTTAGGAGTTGCGTTCAAACAAGCGACCTGTTGGGCTACGGTGAGTCTATCCCATTTCTGCTTTGCTTTCTTCTTGCCACGCTTTTTGTTATACATGTTCCACCAATCTTCAAAGGAATCGTTATATCCCTCAAAAATAGGCTCGGCTTCTATAAGAGCCTTCTTTGATTCATTAAACAGTTCGGAAGGCTTGTAATACTTTCCAGTAACAGCATAACGTGCACCTTCTCGGAAAGCATCTTGCAGCGGTTCTTGGTCAGAATATTCTTTCGCCGCTTTGATTATTTCCTTAAATGTTTTCATAAGCTTTCAAGTTTAAATTAATTATACCCAACCATCTGCACTTTCCAGTTCCTTCTTGCAGTAAGCCAAGCCAACCTTATCATCTATCTCTGGAATAGGTGTTCCGTTGGTGGTTGCAAAGTCGATAAAGTTGCGGATAACGCTGCTTGCTTCTGCTGTAGTAAGGGCAGACAATGGTTTAAAGACATCATTGCCCTGCTTGTCTTTCTCTCCGGTATAAAAAGGTACCGGCGCTATATGAAGCTGAATCTTATGCAAAGTATCATAGAAGGTTTCCCCATTCTTCCATGCCCAATAGCTGATCATGAAGTGGATATATCGGGCTTGCTTGTCAGATTGCTGAGGATGGAACTTCTTTACTTCGATAACCTGCTTGTTGTCCTTGTATCTTTCAATGTCCTTGAAGAAACGTAGATAGTCGTTTGGATTGTTGAGATTGTATACACTCATATTTTTCTAATAATTACGTTAGATTTACTACAAGTCCTGCCTTGGCGTAATAGGTTGGTACGCCTAGAACTTGCTGGAATTTACTTACTGCTGCATTCGGGATGAGGTGGCGGGCAGAACCGTGGATGAGAATGATTTTGCGGGCAGATTTATCTGCCTCACAACATTGAAGAAACTCTATAGCATGAGACTGACTCATGTGAGATAGACGGATGCGGTCAGCTTGACTAGCAATAGTTCTACCTTCACTTACAGCCTTCTGTAAAAAACCATCATCATAGTTGCATTCCATAAGATAAACAGAACAGCCTCTTATTGCTTGTTTTAAATTATAACAATCACTTGCAAAAAATATGCTTCCAACCTCTGGATGATATATAATATACCCATAGTCCTCGCAATCGTGTGATACTTCAAAAGGGGTTACTCTAAATTTTCCTATGCTATATGTTTTGCCAGCTTCAACTCGACTGATACCAGAGATTTTATCGGCAACGGAATTGCATGAGTAAACATCAATACCTGCCTTGATAAATTCTTTGGCATATTTACAATGGTCACCTTTGTTAGCCATGCTCGTGGCTGATCAACATACCACGAGCACGACTTCTTTTAAGATTACCATACTTAGAAAACTCTTTCAGAGGTCTGCCAGCTTCTATAAGTAGCTGCCCACCGTCTGAAGACTCTAGCAAATACCCATTGCCAAGAGACCCGGAATTAATTATGTATAGTTTCATTTTTAAATTTCCAAATATAACCTCCTGCCTGCTTCCTATAGCGACCCTTTGAAAATTCGGTTTTGTTGCAAACTTGCAGGATATTTCTTTGACATACACCAGTTGCATCAGATGCTTCTTTCCCACTACGATATTCAGCAATGAATTTACCATCAAGCGAATATTGACATATCGCCAATGGTTTTACAAATTTATTGTATCTATTCATTCCTTCAATCATTCCGGGATGTTCTTCCAAATGAATATCATGGTGCTCCTTTGTTGTTACTAACTAGAGATTGGAGATACTATTATTTTGTCTATTACCATCTTTATGATGAACGATATACCCTTTAGGTATTTCTCCGACAAAAGCTTCCCAAACAAGCCTATGTATATAGCAACTTCTTCGGCGATGTCTCGGACCTCGTAAAATAACTCGAAAATAATCACCTTTGGCATTTGTTTCGCTATGCACATAAGGTTCGTAGATTTTGAATTTGCCATTTTTATACACTTGCATATATCTGGCTCTTCTTAATCTGCCATGATTACTTATCTCATACATCATGAAGCCCTTAACGTGTCTCCATTCTTCTACCATACTAGACTAACTTTTTACGAGGGGTAGCAGGCTGAAGGTCTGATGATGCAGCACTGGCATCATTTGCAGGCTGATTAATCTCACCAGTCTCAGCATCAACCACGATTACCTTCTTATCCTCAGCAAATTCCTCGTCTCGCTGCTGCTCAGCAGATGGAGCTTCGTCAATGTTGAGAATATCATTGTTCTCAATGGAAAGCTCACCCCACTTGGAGAGGAGTCTTCTCAGCACGGTCTTCAATGCCATACTCTCGAAGTTGGAATACCAGCCCACTCCATCACTTACTCCCGATGCAGCCTGCTTTAATGCCAAATTCTTCAAGGTTTCCGATGTAACACCGTCCTTAAACTTGACGGTAGGGCTATACTGCTTGGCGTAAAGGCAAACTTCATCGAGCGACATGTAGAGAAGCTTGGAAAATCCGTTCTTCATCTTCATGTATGCAAAGTAACCGATTGGCACATTTGATGTGCGAATACCCGACAAGTCGAGATTACCGGTCACCTTGTCATAGCCTTTCAGTTCACCCTCGTATACTACATCAGAGTTGATGGTCTCGTACTTACCAGTTCGCATTGCCAACTGGAGATAGCCCTTGGTACCCACTACCAGCGTAGGAGTCAATACTCCATGATTCTTGAAAGGCAGGATATAACACTGACCCAACTGCTTGTTGAGCGGAAGATGCAGGGATGCTGCCTTCAGAGCTTCTGCCATCAAAGCATTCGGGTTGCACTGGAGAAGGCTTTCGTCCGATGTGGCAAGCTCCATCAAGCTTGTTGTGAAAGTTCCCTTATTCTCCTTCAATGTATTCTGCAACAAGGTCTGGTAATAGCTGTTGTTCATTACCGCCTGAAAGTTCTTTACTGCCAGCGCCTTCTGCGATGGCTGCTTTGCTACTGCTGTTTCTGCCATGATTACTTCTCCTTATCTTTTTTAATATCCTTTGAAATTCCTAAAAGAACAAGCGTTGCCATTGCTGCTCCCATTTCCGGAATGTCGTTAATTACGCTAGCAGAAAGCTCAACGTTATCATGCTCGTTAATCCACTCTTTTACAACATCTGATGATGTGTCGTCTTTCAGACCACCGCCCAATGCGAGCAAACCCTTTACAAGGTCTTTATCGACCTCTACTATCAACTTAATTTTATCTGCCATGATTATAAATTTATTTTTTATTTACAAAAGTATTACACATTATTTACTAAAGTATTATTCCATAACCGCAAGGGATGGATATTCAAACTTTAACTCGTCGTCTGTTGTCACGTTCAACCGAATCTGCTGACCGCCATGATACAGTGGCCTGTTCACGCTCTCGCATTCATCGAGCAGCATTGGAACTGAGATTTCATTGTATCTTGCGAAGGTGTAGGCGATGTCGATTCCAGAGTTTACCTTTGCAGCGGTGTTGAGTCGGCTGTAAGGTACACCAACATGGTAGCACTCGCAGAACGGCTTCTTCTCACCATCAAGCGTAGTCTTGAACAAACTCCACTTCACATAAGCGAAATGTCCGTTTACCCGGTCTTCGAGCAACTGACAAGATTTCTGATTGTATTCGTTTGCGATGTCAAGTTCCTCATCGAGTGCGTCAAGCTGAGTCTGATAGGTCTCCTTATCCTTGTTTATATCCTCAATGCGGGTGCTGATACGGTCAAACGTTTCCTTTGTTGCAAGGAGTTCCAACACCTCATTGTATCTGATTCCGATAGGCTCACGCTCCTTTTCGAGTTCGGCTAGCATCTTTGCGGTTTCTTCCGAACTGGTCTCGGATGGCTTGTCGAGTTCAGCCTGCAAGTCTGCAAGTTCCTTCACGACCTGCTGATATTCTTCCTTCTTGGCAAGAATCTGCTCGTAGGTATCCGGAACCTCAGCATCAACCTCCAGCTTGTGATATTCAGCTTCTTTGAGAACCTTGTGAGCTTCCACTAACTGATTGGTAGTTATCTTGCGCTCCTCGTCGGTCTTCTCCAGCAGATTCTTCAACTCCGTGTAGGTGTGCTGAAGCTTGGTGAAGTCTTCATCAAGAGCCTTCAAATCGTCAGCCTTTCTGTCATTGAAGCGCTTCTCTGATTCATTCTTGATTCTCTCAACGTCTTCTGCAGGGAGAGCCTGACCGCAATGAGGACAGATTCCGTCTTCTGCGTTCCAAACCCATGAGCGTTTTGTAGCTTCATCTATCTTGTCGTTGATTTCATCTGCCTTCTTCTCGCATTCTTCCTTCTGCTGCTTGGCGTGTATATCGGTCTCGCTGTAACCGCTCATCTTCTGTTTCAGCTCGTCCACTGTGCTCTGAGCCTTCTTGACGGCAACGTCCGATGTGATCACGTCACTCTGATGCTTGGTAGCCTGCTCGGTGGCGAGGTTCATGGCGCTCGTCTCCATGTTTCGCTTGCGCTTCTCGGCAAATTCTATCTTCTTACGGATTCCATCAAGTCTTGCCTTGTCAGCTCCACCAGTACGAATGTCCTGAATCTTGTTGGCAAGGTCCACCAGCTTCTCGTTGAGCTGAGCCTTCTCGGTGGATAGGGCTTCCCAGTCCTGCGCTTCGGGCAGTGACTTATTCAGCTCTTCCAAGCGGATAGGCACGGCATCCAACTGCTCCTGCACCTCCTTTCGCTTGTACTTGATGTGGTGGACCAGCTTGTCAATATCCTGCTTCTTCAAGGCTTCAACAACAAAATCATATTTGCTGTTGCCTTCCGTAATATCCTCGGTGGTAATATCGCCTACAAGTGCCTGCAACTTATTGCGCTGCTCCTGCCATGTGCGGTAAACGAAATCCTTTGTTGACGAGCAGAGACGGAAAACGTCTTCCGGACAGATAGTATCCACCGTTTTCTTATACTCGCCAGCAGTAACAACTTCATCATTCACATAATACTTGAAGGTGTTTCTGCACTCGTCGCCCTTCCATGAATCCGTGAGTGTACGCTTCAAGATGATTACTTGATTTGAAGCTCCTTCGCTTTCAGTGCAGCGGACTCTAACCGTAAGCTCCACCTCATGAGGAATCTCCTTGATGACGTTGTGGTCCTTGTCGAATGTCTTGATGTCGAGCGAATTGCCGCTGATGTCCTTGCCGAAGAGCGCATACATGATAGCGTTGACTATCGTACTCTTTCCTAATCCGTTTTTGCCCGATATGACGGTGATGAGTTCACCGAACTCATATTCCGCATAGCGGATTCCGCAAAAGTTGAGAAGTCTAAGCTTCTTGAACTGGATTTTCTTCATCTTTATTTTCTTTTATAGTTTCTTTTTCTCTTAACTCCTTATCGTACTGTTCGAATGCCATTGCTGTAGCGTAAGTGAATTGGTCGCTGTTGCGCATGGCGTTCAAGATAAGGTTTTTCAGGTCTTCGGGTGACGCATGAAGGAAGGAGTAAGCCTTCTGCACGTTTTTGTCACCCATCAATACGATACACCGGAAGTGCTTGGAGTTGTCTCCTGCCTTATCAACTTCATCAAGTTCCTTCTTGATTCTGTTGAAGTGATTCTGTCTGATGTTCTTGTTGCTCATTGTCGTTTATGTTTATTAAAATATCATTTAGCGTTCTGTTGTACTTTATCTTTCCTGCCTTGAACAGACGGGAAAGAATAGAAGACACGTCCTGCTGTATTGCCAGCTTCAACCTTGTATAAAGCACTCCGCTGGGTTTGTGGTGTTCATCGGGCATCATTTCTCTGATTTTACCGATGATATACTGCTCGTCCATAAGCTAATCGGTAGAGCCTAGACCGCTGCGAGTTCCGTTGACTGGTCCTGCTTCCAGGTTAGTGTCGGGGACATAAGTGAAAGCGCCTTGGCAGATGCGTGAACCAGAAGCAATATAGAACTTGAAGCCAAGCAGTCGCATGATGCGGTGCTTCAATTTCCATCTGCCCGACTTGACAATGGCATGGGCTTCTTCGCCATAGCCGCAATCAATCAAACCGAGAATTACATCAAGGTTTTCTCTTACCTTGCCTAAGTAATCATGCCCTAGCCATTTCGGGAAATATACTTCCAGTAGCATTCCCTTGCCCGACTGTCCGCTTCTTGGTTGAATCAGCATTTTCATGTTGGAAGGAAGCTGTATTCTGAAACCAAGCGGAACAAAGAAACGGCTGTGAGGATAGACCTCAACACTCTGTCGAACAAAGAGATCATAAGCAGCATCTGTAGGATGTGCTTTTGTCGGGAAGCAGTAAAGTTCTGCATCCACATTAATTCTTGTGCCTAATTTACTCATTATATATTATGTTTATTGATTTATCTCTCGATTATTGGCAATACGTTATGCTTCTTCAACTCCTCATACAGAAAGAGTCTTCCTTTCTGAGTCCACTTAGTGTGCATAACAGAGCCGGAAGAACCATCTTTGTGTTCAATGGGGATGGTGTCTGACTGAACATAGCCATTGGGAAGGTATTTTGCATAAAGAATCCACTGACCGCCAACCTTATGCTGAATGCCAAAGTTTCTGAGAAGGATATTGAATGCCTTTGCAGATTGTCCGTAGTCTTGCGCTATCTGAGTAGTAGTTACGGTCTCCTTACTGGCAAGAATCTTATCAACATAGGTGACCTTTGGCTGCATGGTAGCGATTGTACCACTCAGTTCAACAATCTCCTTTGAACTGGCTTCAAGCATTTTCTCTTGCGCTTCAAGTTTCTCTGCTTGGTCTGCTGCCAGTCTCAATGCTTCAGCGAATGTTGTAGGAACCTTGATGAGGGATACTTCTTTGGTTTCCAGCTCTTCCCAGCGGAGAATCAGCTTTGCCCTTGCCTCATCGTTAAACTTGGTAGCGATGTACAAACATTCAGTCTTATTCAGAACGTAGCAAGGTCTGCCTTGGTTGTTGGCATCCGTGTAAGTGCCGAGCGGAAATTTCCGTTGGGCTATTTTCTCCCAAGCTGGTTCCATTTTTCTGATAGCTTCAAGTACATCAGAGTGTCGCTTGCCGGTAACCTCAGCTATCTCTAGTGAGGTCATCGTTTCATTCTTAAAGATTTCACTTCCATTCATCATAATTCTTTTCTATTTTAAGTTTTTCTACTTCCTTCGTGTAGTAGTCTATGAGAGTCTGAAGTTCGAAGATTGAGTATTGTTTGGTGGAGTGCTTAGTGTTCTCCAGCCATTCCACCTTGTCTTCTCCCAGTTTCTTGACCAAGGCTTTGCGATAGTCCAGCAGATTTCCATTCAGCATACGGTTGCAGTAGCGACATTGCCCGAACACATTAGTCTCGCAATATCGTAGTGACATCGAAGCTCTTCCGATGAAATGACCGGCATCCATCTGGCTGAACGGCTTGTATTTTCCACAAGATATACATCTGAACGCTCCTTGATTGTTGACATCACGAAGTCTTATGTATAACTGAAAGATTCTATCGAGCTTCTTCACCAAGGCTTGCTTGGATGGAATGCCCTTTGCCTTCTTCCTTTCCTGTTCCTTCTTGGCTTTATCCCAAGGAGTTTTCTTTATTGGAGTCCTTTTTAGGGGAGTTTTTCTTTTCAGAACCATACCTTATAATATTATAATGTATCATACTCGCCTTCCTCTCTTCCCATATCTGCTGAGAGATTCTTGATTCGAGAGTTAAGCATATTGATTTTCCTCAGGCACAGTTCGAAGTGCCGGATGGGGCACCACGGATTGTGCGCAAGTTCTTTGTATATTTCGTTCACCCTATCTTGATAGGACCGGGTTGAGAATAATTTCAGCATACGCTATTGTTTTTGAAGTTAAGATAAACCTGCCTATCCTCACGGACGAGCAGGAAAATTAAGTTTAAATTATGTAAAATAAGTGCTGCCGCTGCAACAATTTTCAGATTTTATGAAAAAAAAACTTAGTTGCAGAAGTGGGACTCGAACCCACGACTAGTTGCACGGTTTGATAAGAATATGCTAAGGATTTACACATCTGTTACGTGCTTGCTCTAACCAACTGAGCTATTCTGCAATATACGGCATCATGCGCTACCATGAATTTAAGAGCCATGCTCACCGTTGAGAAATGCAACTCGAATCTGTTTTTATATATCAATTATGGCTAATCAACACATCATTTAAGCTTGTTGCATTTCTAACATAAGAACTCAAATATATTCAACTTTTTCCAATATGTCAAAGAACTTATGCCCACAAACTGGCAATGGGATTGTTTAAGAATCTGTTACATATTTAAAATGAAGGTGTTGGTAGAATGCTCGACCACAACATTTCCTTATGGTTCGTGGCGCCTGAAAAGTATCAACGCAAACAACTATATTTCGCCACTGGTCTTTACCGCTCTTTTGTCACCGTTTCATTCGGATTTAATATAATAACAATATTTCAAAACTATGGAGGCGCCAAGCGGAATTGAACCGCCGACCTCTGCAACCTTTGTTGTAGCGCTCTACCGCTGAGCTAAGGCGCCAAGATCACTCCTATTCTCACGAACCAGAGTGAAGCGTAATAACTAAAATACATTTTTTAAGAATGAAATAAAATTGTATATTATGCTTTGAACCCACTCTTTCAAAACCTCCACCCTGCTCACGCAGAGTGAAGGAAAATAACGCTTAGAATTTTTATCTAAAAGCCTAACGGCTGTCATCATTGCTCTTCTACCAGTTCGGGGTACTTCTTTACGAGGATTCCCCCATATCGGTTGGTTGCAACATCACGTATATTAACTGCCAACTCGCTGTTCGTTTTGAATGCTATTGCAGCATAAACTGCCGCATCGCAGCAGCCAACCGTTTTTGCTATTTTGCCTATTTTTGACTTTCTTATCAAAATTTTCGGCTTAAAAACTATTTTATCCATACTTTTTTATTATCTTTGCACACGTAAACTACTCAATGATAGGAAAACGAAGATTCGTTGACCAAATCACGAGTGCAAAGATACAAAGTTTTGTAGAAATATGCAAGATTGAGTATGTTTATTTATATTTACTTAAATAATATTCAAACATTTAAACATTTATGTAATATGAAGGATATAGTTAACAGAATAAATGAAATAAGAAGATATAACGGTCTGAGTAGTAGAGCCTTTGCTGCAAAGATAGATATGAAATATACTACTGTAAATAACTATCTTAACGGTACAAAGGACCCTACATTAGAATTCATCTTGCACATAAAATCCACATTCATGGATATTTCGTATGACTGGCTTCTGAATGGTGAAGGCTCGATGTTTAAGGAAGATAAGCCTACAGACGAAGCCTTGTTGAAGGAACTGGCAGAGACCAAGGTTAAGCTACTGGTGAAGGAAGGTGTAGTCAAGGAACTTCGTGACATGCTCCTGGAGAAGAACGGTGGCGTGATTCCTGATGATAGAAAGAGCGTTGTCGGCTGATACGAAAAAAAGCAGGGCACTAGGCTCTGCTTTTTCTGTATAATGCCTTTGTGTATCTCCATTTCGTTACGATATTCGCCTTCATAAATCGGTGGTCTTTTTTCAAATCCTTAACATCGGGGAACAACAAGGAGTAACCAGAGTTAACTCGTCTATCTTCCCAATATCGGCATTTCTTCTTGAGAATCTTCTTAGCCAATCTAACCTTCATACTTACCTCGCTTTCTTTTTGATTTTATCCGGATAGGAAAGAAACAATGTATTCTCCCATCCATATTAACAAAACTATACCATAAATAATAACCTCTTGGAAAGAATGAAATCTTAGCCTTGCGCCTAAACTTGTAGCCTTGGCTCTCCCAATAAGGACGAGCCTTCTTCATTTGTTTCTTAGCTAACCTAACCTTCATGCCCACCTCGCTTTCTTCTTGACTTTGTGAATATCGTTAGAGTGAGATACATACTTGTATCACGGCTATGCCAAATGTAAATACGAAACCTATTGGACTGACGTAGAGTTTCTAGTCTTTTGGGGAATCGAACATCATGCCATCCTCTTACCATGAAGGACTTCCACCACTTCTTATATTTTCTAATACTAGTCATACGCCATACTATTTTAGTTCATCAAAATCAAGCCACTCTATCTTATCGTAGCACTCGTACAGAACTTCAATACGCTGTGTTCCGTCTCCTCTTGTGACAATCCATAGATCATCACTCATCGCTCCGTGGTGAAGAGACGTAGGGTTTACGCCACCTCCATTATATCGGAACATCACCCACTTTCTTAATGGTGGCTTATCTTCTTTTAGGTCGTGCCATAATGATGCAGCATTCACATAAGGAACGTTTTCTGTGTCACAATCAGTAACACCAACCTTCTCTGTACTAAATGTTACTCCATCTAATTCATTGTAATCTACCTCATCTTCATTACTACAAATATTGAGGTAAATCTTCGTCGGTAAATTCTTTATTCTCATATCACTTAAATTTAATTATAAAAAACTCAGTATCAAGCCACTTGTCGGGACACATACCCTTCTTAGGCTTGCCGATTGTGACGCTCTCAATCTACTTTTCAATCCATGGTCGATTTTTGGCGTAGCCTTGGAAGAATCGAACGTAAACGTAAGGACGATAAAGCACCTCTCCACAATGAGTTTCTGCCGCCACATCGTAAGCTACTTCGCAATTGGTGGTCAGGCGTTTTATCCAATACGGCTTAATCTCCCGATACTCCTCCGTCTTTTCGCCAGACGCAATCATATCGAACCATTGTTTGGAGACAACGAGATTCAGAACATTCTTCTTGGCTTCGGACAAATACTTATCCATTACCTTTGTTAGTCTGTCCATACGCTAGTCCTTCTTTCCAAATTTCTTTTTCCACTCCTCAAAAGGCAAGATTTCCTTGCTCTTTCCGAACACTCTCATGTGTCGCTTGTAGCTGTTATATGCTCCAAGCTTTTCATTGACTTCCATCATACGCTATAGCTTTTCTATTTGCAACAACACTTCATTAATACTCTTCTCGATTCCAGTGATAACTTTCGCTTTCAGTTCTTCTATGACGCTATCATCGAAAATATAATTCATATCACGTATACGTCCGTGGTCGCAATTATCTTCAAGAGTAACTTTTAATTTCACATTTTGGTTATTTGCAAACCGCAAAAGTTCTCTTCTGTAATCAAGCAACTTCTTGAGATTTATAGCTCTCGTTAAATTTTCTTCTTTCATACACTCTCCTTTCTAAATAACGACTTGTTGTCTGAAAATTTAAAACCTGTTCTATGTAACTCTTCAACCATGGTTCCAGAGTCAGCATAGTTTATATGCTCGTTCACATACTTCTCTACATTGCTGAATGATTTTTTGTCAGGACCTTCCGTGGAGGTGTACTTACGCAACTCAACTTCTATTTGTCGAATATTCTGACGAAATAAGTCATACGTAATACAACCTATCTTTCCTTCTGCACGCAAAACTTGAGCAATAAGGATTGCCTTTTCTATCAGTTGAAATACTTTTTCCATAAGCTATAAATTTTAACGGATAACTCTTTTTCTGAACTCAGCAAGCGTAGTTGGGTATTTCGCTTTTGTCTTGTGATAATGCCTATAGCGGTGTATCTTCGAACGCAAATCTTCGAAATTCTTACATTTACTGAAGGTGTAACAACAAGTACAATCCTTACATCTACCAGTCGAATGGGTCCAGCAGTACGCAAAAATAAGACGCTCTTTTATAAAACTTCCCATAATCCTACAATTTTTCTAATTCTTCCTTTAAGTCATTAATTCTCCTCTCGAAGTTGGCGATAATCATCGCTTTCAGTCCTTCGATAACATCCTTATCGAGAAGGTAATCTATGTTAAGAATACGTCCATGTTCGCTCATTTCTTCAATGTTAACTCTTAAATCCATATAAGGGCAATTTATAAATTTTATAAGTTGTCTTTCACTGTCAAGTTTATTCTTTAACTCAATAGCTTTCTTTAAAACTTCTTCTTTCATACGCTATAATTTATCTTTTATCTCGTCCAGTTGTAATATGATTACGAAAAGGAAGATTACAATTAATACCTTGAACATAATTTAGAACAAATTAGCTATACGTCTGAAATCCTCTCCTTCGGGTACCGGACAATCCTTTACCCATTCCATATCCTTCACCTTCCATAGAGAAAGGTCGATGTCCTTAGGCAGGAGAGCCTTCATGTCTGCAAAGAGGTTGAGACGGAGGGAGCAGTCAGGATTGAAACCATTGTCGTTCCATCTGTATTTCTTATGTCTGAGCATCACATCGTTCATTTCAACGAACTTTACCACATCGAGCTTGCTGTGGAGCGTGAGACAGATTCCGTCGAAGTCATAGCTGCGATTGCGGAGTGTTCTGTAATCAACCCATGCCGTATAGAGGAAAAGTCTTGGTGCAGGAATTCCGAGCGTACGGAATACGTTTCTGATTCCGTGAGCAAGCCAAATTGTCTTTCCGTTGCAATCCGGCAGAAGAGGTTCCCCTCCAGTGATACTAATCTCATCATAGTCCAATCTGTCAACTACCGGAATCTTCTCAATATCGAACTGGTTGTTACAGCACATAGGACACTTGTTGTGACACTTTGCAGTCACCAGCAATCTCAATTTCTTGTTCATAATCTATAATTTTTAGTTCGACTTTCATTTAAGGGTACACCCCAACCTTTTCCGCACACCACTAGGGAGCGAGGATTGACCGACTTGAAATTTGGTTTTATATAATTATATATTTACCTACTCAAAGAGTACCAAATATCAAAATCTTACCTAGATATAGAAAAGCCATTCCGCAAGCCTTCTTCTTCCCAGTGGAAACCTTTCGGTTCGTGCGTTGCCTGTTGAGGTTGGTCGCTCAGAGCAGGACTAGAGGGATATATCTTTCTAAGTTAGGGTCGTTTTATATATCGGCAGGTAAACCGAAGAGGACGATACTGATGAAACCTCGTATGTTTTGCCAAAAACTCGGGGAAAATAAAAATCCCCAAGTCGTGTGACGCCGACCTAGGGATTTCGTGATTGTATATATTGAACCTATTGAAGCAGGTTTATATATCGAAGTTCTCAACATCAATCGTCACATTGACGAGTGCAAAATTACAACTTCATGTACACATATCCAAGCATTTATACACACTTTAACCAACAAAACCTAAAGAAAGCTTATAACTATCTGATACTAAATTACTTATAACACTTTTCTTATTTTAAAACAGTATAAATATCAAAGAAAATTACCAAAAAATTTGTGTTATAAAAAAGTTATCATTATCTTTGCAGTCGAAAAGTAAGTGACTGCTAGTTAGACAGTAAGATATTTTTCGGTGAGACCCCAACGGAATCACTCAGTTTTAGTTTTTTTAGAAGACTCTGTGAAGAGTCATGGTTGTTATGAATACAGTCGTAAGTTTAATTACTGCGGCTGTATTTTTTTTATAAACAACTGTCTGGAACATTTACTCGCACTCAACGGCCGAAGGAAAAGGACGTATGGTGCCTAAAGGGTTATTCAGTATTCAGTTATTCAGTTTTTTTCGCGATAGTTACCCATTTTGTAGTTATAAATTGTAAGTAATTATTTTATATTATATATATA
>ERZ1034847.46-NODE-46-length-76615-cov-16.809417_pt1 | contig 76615 bp, 72 predicted proteins | sample MGYA00520633_ERZ1034847 | MGnify/ENA primary metagenome ERZ1034847 (study PRJEB33766, sample SAMN09781732) | gut metagenome | biome: gut microbiome | host: Homo sapiens | place: Madagascar | study: EMG produced TPA metagenomics assembly of the PRJNA485056 data set... | reverse complement strand
ATCGTAACCTGTCCGGATAAAGAACCGCGGCTGACTTCACATTTTTCTGAGGAATATACTGTGTGCTATGCCGGCAACCTCACAACCTAAAAAGCGAGGGGCCACAAGGCACCTCACCCTTCTTTTTTGCTGAGCGGCAGCGTAAATATAAACTCCGTTCCCACACCCTCAGTACTTATCACATTTATATTCTCACCATGTGCCTGCACGATTTCTTTAACTATAGACAGGCCAAGTCCAGTACCGCGCTTATCCTTTCCGCGGGATAAATCACTCTTGTAGAAGCGCTCCCAGATCTTTGAAAGGCTGTCCTTTGGTATACCGATACCGTGATCCTTTACTGATATAAATACCTTTTCATTTCTGATACTCGTCTCAATCTTGATACTCGAATCATTATTTGAAAACTTCACAGCGTTGTCAATCAGGTTGTAAAGAATCTGCTGGATTTTGACCATATCACCGCGCACGAAAAGCTCTTTTCCGGTGAGCAGCAGGTCAAAGCTTAAGCCCTTTTCACTGCATTTACCCTCGAAGGTGAGGATTGTCGTGCGGATCATTGTATTGATGTCAAAATCAGCAATATCCAGGTGTATGCCGTGATGACCGAACTGGTTCAGATCGATAAGACTCTTGGTGAGCTTATTAAGCCTCTCCGTCTCAAAAAGTATGATATTTAAATACTTATCCTGCATCTCAACAGGGATGGTTCCGTCCAGCATAGCCTCCACGTAGCCCTTTATCGAGGTAAGAGGGGAGCGGAAGTCATGTGACACGTTGGATACAAACTTGCGCTGATCCTCCTCAAGCGTATCAAGCTCCGTTGCCATGTAGTTGAGTGTGTTAGCCAGATAGCCGATTTCGTCGTTGGAATGTACATCAATCTTGGCAGTAAAATCACCCTTTGCATACTTCTTTGCGGTCTTTGTGATTTTGGAGATAGGACGGTAAATAGAGCGGCTCATCATTACAAGCAGAATAAATGCCACTGCAAAAATGAGCGCTACAGTGTAAAAGGAGATATTCATAAAACCGTTTACACCTGCCGTGATATGGCTCATTGTCTTGTGAATGACTATGTAGCCGATATTCTGGTATGAGACATTTACCGGGGAAAATACAGACAGCATCTTATGCTTGAAGGAGCCGTAAAAATCTCCAATCATATAGTTGTCGCTGCCAAAATCGGTGACATCAAAGCCATTTATCACTACAGGCTTAGAACTGTCATTTTGGGTATCAATGCCTATTGACGGATCATCTGAGTTCATGAGCAGCTCACCGTCAGGGCTGACCACCCATACCTCGGCATCCATATAGTCGGCTACAATTTTCATGTGATTCTGGAAATCACTAAGCGACATGGATGAGCCAAAGTATTCGGCGGCATAATCACCTGCAATGATGGATGCTTCCCTGTAGAGATTGGAAGCCTCCTGCTTTTCGATATAGTCTGTGGTGAGATGCTGTGTAAAGGTGCATATAATGAAAAAAGCAATGACACCGTAAATCAGATAGCTGATTAACAGCTTAGTGTAGATGGTGTGCTTCATTATTATTTTACCTCGAACTTGTATCCGATGCCCCAGACAGTTGCGATGCGCCAGGTTGGCTTGTCCTTGATTTTCTCGCGGAGACGCTTTACATGCACATCGACAGTGCGGGTGTCACCGACATATTCATAGCCCCATATGTTGTCCAGAAGCTGCTCCCTTGTAAACACCTGATTTGGAGATGAGGCAAGAAAATATAAAAGCTCAAGCTCCTTTGGCGGCATATCAATCTGCTGTCCGTCATAAGTGACAGAGTAGTTGGACAGATTTACAATAAGCCCCGGGTACTCCACACACTTGATATCTACGGAAGCATAGGCCTCCGGCTTTGCAGGCTGGAAGCGTCTGAGCACGGCCTTGACTCTTGCCACAAGCTCCTTTGAGTCAAAGGGCTTGAGTATATAGTCGTCGGCACCAAGCTCCAGGCCTAAAACCTTGTCAAATACCTCGCCCTTTGCGGAGAGCATGATAATCGGCACATCGGACTTTGCACGTATCTCACGGCATACCTGATAGCCGTCTATGCCCGGAAGCATGAGGTCCAAAAGAAGCATGTTTGGCTTGTAGTGCTCGAACGCGATAAGAGCCTGCTCACCGTCATTAACGATTTTGGTGTCATAGCATTCCTTGGTCAGATATAGAGATATAAGCTCTGCTATATTGTTGTCGTCGTCTACTATCAGTATTTTCTGTTTAACAGCCATTTCTAATCTCCTTCTTAAAAATTATTTATATTCCGTAAAAGTACATTGTCGTTATTTAAAGGTTGCGATGGTTACTCCGGCATCGCCCTCACCAAACTCACCGAGATGGTATTCCGCAATAGTTTTTGTCCTCTTAAGAAGTCCATGCACAGCCTTTCGCAGTGCGCCGGTGCCTTTTCCGTGGACAATGCGCACAGATGTAAGATGAGCGATATATGCGTCGTCTAAGTATTTATCTAAGAGAGCAAGTGCCTCATCCGTAGTCTTTCCTATCAGGTTGATTTCTGATGAAACTGACAGCGATTTGCTCATCTTTATCTTGCTTCCGCTGCCGCCGTACTTCTTGGCAGGAGATACATCGTCGTTTAAGAGCACGAGGTCATTAATATTAACTAGTGAGCGCAGTATACCCATCTGCACATACAAATCGCCCTTGGCGTTTGGCAGAGTGTGGACGGTTCCCTTCAGATTGATGGAGAGCACAAGCACAGAATCACCGATGCGCAGCTTCTTAGGCGCCTTGTGATTTGCCTTGGCAGTGTTTTTCTTGATGTCTGACAGCTTCTTTTCCTTGTCATTCATCTTGTCACGAAGGGCAGAGCGCTCCTTTTCCATCTGGCTCATAGGAGCTTGTCCCTGTCCGTATTTGTTGAAATTGCGGATGGTTTTGTCGGCAAGTTCCTTTGCATCCTGCAGTATCTTGTAGGCTTCCTCATTTGCCTCGCGTAAAATCTTGTCTTTGCTCTTGTCTATGCGCTCGTTTTTCTCTTCGAGCTGTTTCTTGAGTTTTTCAATCTCGGCCTTGTAGCTGTTGATTTCAAGCTGTTCCTTTTCGATAGTTTGTCGCTGTGACTCGAGGCTTGCAATCAGATCCTCAAAATCAAGGTCGTTATCATTAATTCTGCTTTTTGCATCCTCGATGATGCTTTCGTCCAGACCAAGCTTTGATGAGATTGCAAATGCGTTACTCTTTCCCGGAATACCGATTAACAGGCGGTAGGTAGGGCTTAAAGTCTCCACATTGAACTCACAGCAGGCATTTTCCACACCGTCTGTGGAAAGCGCATATACCTTCAGCTCACTGTAGTGTGTGGTGGCCATGGTGATGGCGCCATACTGGTGCAGTCTGTTTAAAATTGAGATGGCAAGTGCCGCACCCTCTGTCGGGTCGGTTCCCGAGCAGAGCTCATCGAACAGGCAGAGGCTTCTGTCGTCAGCTTTTTCAAGAATTTTTACGATATTGGTCATGTGAGACGAGAAGGTACTGAGACTTTGCTCAATACTCTGCTCATCGCCTATATCCGCAAAGACATCCTCAAAGATGGCGAGCTTTGACCTGTCAGCCGCAGGAATGTGAAGACCTGCCTGACCCATGAGAGTCAAAAGTCCGACAGTCTTTAGTGAAACCGTCTTACCACCGGTGTTTGGTCCGGTGATGATGAGCTGCTTATAGTCCTCGCCGAGCCGTACATCTATAGGAACCACTTTTTTAGCATCCAAAAGCGGATGACGGCCCTTTCTGATATTGATATGTCCCTCGGTGTTGAACTCCGGTGCCACACCGTTATATGATTTAGCCAGATTTGCCTTTGCAAAAATGAAGTCAAGCTCTGAAAGAATCTCATAGTCCTGCTCCAAGGCAGCCGCATTCATGGCAACCTTGTCGCTGAGCGCTGCAAGGATTTTTTCAATCTCCTCCTGCTCCTTTATGAAAAGCTCCTTGAGCTCATTATTCAAATTGACGACAGCCATCGGCTCGATAAAAAGGGTAGAGCCGGTAGATGACTGGTCGTGCATCATGCCGGGTACATTGCCCTTTGCCTCAGCCTTTACAGGCAGACAATATCTGCCGTCGCGCATGGTCACAACCGCATCCTGCAGATATGTCCTCGTTGTGCTGTTGTTCATGAGCTTGGTGAGCTGCGCATGGATTCTGTCGTTCATGCCGCGTATGCTCTTTCTTATCTTAAAAAGCTCAGGACTCGCATCATCGGCAATCTCTTCCTCAGATAAAATGCACCTCTTAATCTCATCGCAGAGCGCAGAAACCGGTTCAATCCCTGCAAACAGACCGGAGAGTGAATCCTGCTTCTCATTGTCCATGGCGCTTCTGCCATAAGCCTTCACGCGCTTTGCAACCTCCAAAAGACTGCAGATGCGAAGAAGCTCGGTCGTATTCAGTGCACCACCGATATCAAGCCTCTTTAGGGAAGCATGTACATTGTGTATGCCAACGAAGGACACTCCACTGTCCTTGTACAGGCGGCTTAGTGCATCGGCAGTGGTGGTCTGCAGATGTCTGATTTCGTATAAATCGGTGATAGGCTCAAGCGAAAGACACCTTTTCTTTGTCTCATCACATGCTGCGTAGCTGCTTAGCATGGTGAGGATTTTGTTATATTCCAATGTTTTGTAAACTTTTTTATTCATTTCTATATCCTTATATTTCGGTAGTTGAATATTAAATTCATATTTACTGTATAGCTTATCATATTATAGCTGAAAATCTTCAAAAAAACCATAATAAATATGTATTAAATGATAATTACAAGATGATAACATAAAGTTTAATACATAACAAACCAGTTTGTTAAACGAGCCAAAAAGTGAGGGCTTGCAGCAGTCCGGCGGGTACATGCCACAAGCCCGTACTTAAAAAATATGGTTGCAACGCAATATAATTCAGAATATAATGTAAGATAGTAACTAAAGACATCTAATCAGGGTGACAATATGGAGCAATTTATCAGAGAAAAGATAAAGGATAAACCGCTGAATAAAAAAAGACTTGCAAAAAAAGCAGGCACAGCAGCACTCTGCGGAATGGCATTTGCAGTGGCTGCAAGCATTGTTTTTGCTATATTTCTGCCGGTTATCAACAGACAATCAAAAAAAGCTTCAGATGGAAAAAATAATAATGATGTGCAGACAGCCACACAGCAGTCAGGCATAGATGACAGCAGTGATGCATATAGTGAAAATGGTACACAAAGCACAGAGTCCGGCACTTCTTCGGAGCCGTCTTTGCAGACTTATCAGCCTACACTCGCAGATTATCAGGCGGTGCAGAACCAGCTTTACAGAGTGGGAGCCACAGCTACAAAATTTGTAGTAGGAGTCACGGGTGTGACAGATGCCACTGATATTTTCAACAATTCCTATGAGACCGAGGGTCAGGGTGTGGGAGTGATACTGAGGGATAATGGAAAGCAGCTAATCATTCTGACAGAGAAAAATGTAGTGGATAAGGCGGATAAGCTTAGTGTAACCTTTGTAAACGACATGATGGCTGATGCTGCGCTGGTCAAGTATGACAGCAATACGGGTATAGCAATCATTTCTGTGGATAAGTCACTTCTGGACGACGCCACAATAGGGGCTATAGCGGTTGCGGAGCTTGGTAATTCAAATATTGTTTCAAGAGGAGCATCTGTCATTGCACTTGAGGCAAACTATGCCATTCTCACAGGTCTTGTAACGTCAACAACCAACGAGCTGTCGGCGCAGGACAACAATTACTCGGTGCTCACCACAGATATCGCAAGCAACAAGTTGCAGAGCGGTATACTGATTAATACAGATGGTCAGGTCATAGGGCTTTCGCTGCAGGATTTCAATCCGGCGGAGGAAAACAATACGCTCACAGCTGTCAGCATAAGCGACCTGTCACCTGTCATTGAAAAGCTCGAGAGCGGCGCAGATGTGCCGTACATAGGCATCACCTGTACTACAGTTACAGAAAAAATAGCAAACAGATATAACATCCCAAAGGGTGTTTATATAAAGCAGGTTACCATGGATTCACCGGCATTTGTCTCGGGGCTTCAAAGCGGAGATGTGATAGTTGCGGTAAATAATACAGAGGTGTCGAATGTGTCCGCGTACAACACACAGCTTATGAAGCAAAAGCCTGAGGATACCTGCAATCTGAAAGTAAAGAGAAAAGGAAGCAACGGCTACACGGAGATTACCTGTCAGGTGAAAATCGGAGTGATGAATTAGCCAAAATTAGGAGGATATATGAAGTATATTTCAACTCTCCGCGAGGGAGAGAGAATCAATGAGATTTTTTTATGCAAGAGCAAGCAGACAGCCATGACCAAAAGTGGAAAGCCTTATGACAATGTTATCCTGCAGGATAAGACAGGCACGCTGGATGCCAAGATATGGGATGTGGGCTCAGTAGGCATTGAGGAATTTGATGCAATGGATTACATAGCCATAACCGGTGATATCACAAGCTTTCAGGGCAATTTGCAGTGTTCCATAAAGCGTGCGAGAAAGGTAAACGAGGGAGAATATGACCCTGCGGATTATCTGCCGGTCAGCGATAAAGATGTCGAGGTCATGTATAAGGAACTCATGGGCTTTATCGGCTCTGTAAAGAATCAGTACCTGTCACAGCTATTACATAGCTTTTTTGACAATAAGGAGTTTGAGCGCCGTTTCAAGTTCCATTCAGCCGCAAAGAGCGTGCACCACGGCTTTGTAGGAGGTCTTTTGGAGCATACACTCGGTGTGACGAAGAACTGTGATTATTTTGCAAAAATGTATCCGGTTTTAAACCGTGACCTGCTTCTTACAGCAGCTATTTTCCATGATATCGGAAAATTAAAGGAGCTTTCTACTTTCCCGGAGAATGACTATACAGACGCTGGTCAGCTCCTCGGACATATCATGATTGGTGCAGAGTGGGTAGGCGATGCGATTAAGAGCATCGACGGCTTCCCGGTAGTGCTCGCAAACGAGCTGAAGCACTGCATACTTGCCCACCACGGCGAGCTTGAGTTTGGCTCTCCGAAAAAGCCGGCACTTGTCGAGGCACTTGCACTTAGCTTTGCAGACAACATAGATGCCAAGATGGAGACCTTCAGGGAGCTACTTGTAAATGTGCCTGAAAACGATACAAAGTGGCAGGGCTACAACAGATTTATGGAGACAAATTTCCGTAGAACAAGTGTGTAAAAAGGCGGACAATATTAAATATAGCTATGGTGTGATTTTGGTGTGAAAGCTTGCACCAGATACAAACATTATAAAGAGTAATTATATATATAATAAAGAAGAGAAAAGCATGAAAAAAAATGACATATTTGAACTTGAAATAACAGATATGGGAACAGATGGCGAGGGTATCGGACATTATGATGGCATGACCTTTTTCGTAAAGGATGCACTGATTGGTGACGTCATAACAGCCCGCGCAACAAAATTAAAGAAAAACTATGGCTACGCAAGAGTGGAAGAGATTAAGACCCCTTCCACTTTTCGCGTTGAGCCGCAATGTGAGCTGCACAAGAGGTGTGGCGGCTGCCAGATACAGGCGCTCTCCTATGAAAAGCAGCTTGAATTTAAAAATAATAAGGTGCGCAACAATCTCATGCGTATAGGTGGATTTTCCGAGACAGAGCTGGACAGTAAAATGCAGCCGCCTGTTGGCGCAGACAATCCATACCGCTACCGCAACAAGGCACAGTTTCCGGTGGGATATGACAGGGATGGCAATATAGTGACAGGCTTTTATGCATCGCGAAGCCACAATATCATCCCGGTCGAGGACTGTAAGCTTGGGGTGCCGCAAAACAAAGAGATACTGGATATCATAAAGGAATGGATGAATGAGTGCGGCATTACGCCGTATGACGAGAACACACACAAAGGGCTCGTGCGCCATGTGCTTATCAGATATGGTTTTACGTCAAAGCAGATTATGGTGTGTCTTGTGATAAATGGGGACAGTCTGGATTCAAAACACAGGGCTGAAAATGTGTATGTATCACGTGTAGACAGCGGAAAAATTACGGACAAGCGTAATCGTGATAAAACAAGCGATAACAAGGCATGTGATAACAAGGCATGTGATAGCAGGGCATGTGATAGCAAGGCATGTGATAGCAGGCATAATGCAGCAGATTCACTGTGCGAACGACTCTCAAAAATCGATGGAATGACTTCTATTTCCTACAATATCAATAAGGAAAACACAAATGTCATCCTCGGCAAAAAGACAGTCTGCATATGGGGCAGACCATATATTGAGGACACCATCCATCTGCTTTCTTACCCTGATTTCACACCACAGGGGACAGGCATCACGTATCAGATTTCTCCACAGTCGTTCTATCAGGTAAACCCGAAGCAGACAGAAAAGCTCTACAGCACGGCACTTGCATTTGCAGGGCTCACAGGGAATGAAAATGTCTGGGATCTCTACTGCGGTATCGGTACCATATCGCTCTTTTTGTCACAGAAGGCAAAGCAGGTGTACGGAGTGGAAATAGTGCCTCAGGCAATCGAGGATGCCAAAAACAATGCGAAGCTAAATGGCATCACAAATGCACAGTTTTTTGTAGGAAAGGCTGAGGAGGTGCTGCCACAGTTTTATGAGAATGCAAAGAAAACTGAGAAAATCACTGATGATACAGCAGCCACCGGACGTACAGATATGCTTCGCCCGGATGTGATAGTCGTTGACCCTCCAAGAAAGGGCTGTGATGAGAAGTGTCTGGACACAATGCTTGCGATGTCACCGGAGAGGATTGTATATGTGAGCTGCGATTCGGCAACATTGGCAAGGGATTTGAAGATACTGTGTGAGGAGAAGTATGAACTCATGAAGTGGCAGGCATTTGATCAGTTTTCTCATACGACGCATGTAGAAAGTATTTGCTTGCTGTCGAAGAAACTTTGAGCTTATGGGGGGGGAGCGGGCTTTTTTGATGATATTTTTTGTGGGAGCTGTGGCTGGATTGTATGGTGTTGTGTCATTTAACCGGTTCGTATTGATGTCATTACCGATAGGAATAAGAATGGTATGTATGATTCTGACTTACTGGTTAATTGCATTGATTCCAGCCATAGTTATGATTGTTAATAAAGACAAGTTGACAGACTATGGGGTTAGCAAAGAGAAAATAGGAATGCAAATTATTGTTGGTATCCTAATTGGAACTGTAATGTCGGTTTTGCTGACATTAATACCACATCAAATTGGTTTAGTGAATTTGTAGATAGTGGAAATCTTGTACAAATAGTTATGACAGCGTGTATAGGAGCAGTTTTCTGTTTTCGCATCTGCTTTGTTATGAGGTTTCCGACCATTGCCACATGGTTTTTGGATTTGGAATCTCTTGATTCGATTATAGTTTTATGATAAAATATCCGAAAATACGGAAAATATAGAAGGATATTATAGTATGAACATATATGAAAAAATCTTTGTTAGACTAGAAGAATTACATATGAGCCAAATTGAATTATCACGAAGAACTGGTATTGCTACCAGTACAATCAGCGACTGGCGTAAGAAAAAGATTAATCCACAGGCAGATAAATTGGTTTCTATTTGCAAGGCTCTAGATATGTCACTTGTGGATTTGCTTTGTGATGAGAAAGTAGTAGAGCAATCAATCGAAACAGACTTTGTGTCTGATGGTCAACATATTATTGAATTATTTATGGACTCAGATTTAGAAACAAAAAGAAGATTACTAAGATATTTTGAATTGATTGAAATCTGCAGAGAAATCAATCAGGAAAATGAGTTAAAAAATATTAAGCGAAATGTTTCAGTTATTCAGGATGCTGACGGCAACAATATTGTTATGATTAACGATATTGCATTTAAAGGAAAACGTTCTGTAGAGTGGAGTGATGTTGAAAAATATCTTAGGCAGTATGTGGGAGACATTTATCGAATAGCTGAAACAGAAGATATTATTTATATCGGTACAGATCTTCCTGATGAATATTCTGGCTCAAATTACACAAAGCATATAAAGGGAACTATTGCTAAAGCGAAAGCCAATGCTGCGCAGGCTATTCCAGAGATGATAGAAATCGCAACATCAAAGACTTTTGAAGATAATAAGAAAAATAAGCATAGCAGACATGCAAAAAATGGATGGTACCGTTATGACACAAGATTTGCATTGCCAGTATATGATGAAAATGGAGATGTTGAGCGATACAATGTATTCAGTGCGAGAATATTAATTAGACATGCATCTTCAGGAAAAATGTACTTGTATGATGTCTTGAAAATAAAAAAAGAAACGAGCAAGTCCTGTCAGGAATAATCCCTACCCGGTGAAAACCCATTTCCTTTATGATGTTATGGTACAATAAGAAATTATGTTTGTCAATCCGAATAATCAAAAAATATTTGCAAATACTGAGAATATTGAAACGGTCATATTTTTACGGGATAAAAATGCCCTTGCAATCGTTCAAGGGGGAAAATAATATATTTGCACCCACACGTCCGCGAATGTTAATGCGAGATAAAGTTTCAATGCATATAGAAAGTATTTGCCTCCTCGAGCGGGTGAGCAACTGAACTGGTTTAAAAGAAATAGCCCAATTTCGTTTTTAGGATATTTTCCCGAGGACGAAAAATGGGCTTTTTTAGTTTTGATAAAAACTTGATACAGGCAGAATTGATTACTACAGATGATATTCGCAGTAAAGTGTACATAATACGTGGGCAGCAAGTAATGCTGGATAAAGATCTGGCAGAAATTTATGGTTATGATGTCAAACGATTGAATGAGCAGGTGAAACGAAACATTAACAGATTTCCGGAGGATTTCATGTTTCAGTTAAAAACAAGTGAAATCACAGAATCTTTAAAGTCGCAAATTGCGACTTTAAACGTTAGTAAAAATAAACGAGGTATGCATATTAAAAAGATGCCTTTTGCGTTTACAGAGCAAGGAATCTATATGCTTGCTACGGTACTTCGCGGAGAATTAGCAGAGCAACAAAGCATTTTTATTATGCGTACCTTTAGAGAAATGCGACATTATATTAAACAGAATCAGCAATTTGTAACAAGATCTGAAATGGAGTTACTATCATCTAAAGTTACTGAAATATCAGTGCAGACAGCTACGGTAATAGATAGATTACTTTTGCTGCCGGATAAACAAATATAACTTATGATAAAAGTTGAGGCTTCATTCAATAATGAGTGAGGCTTCTTTTTGTTTTGCTTATGAGTTTGAAGTGTTGGAAATTTATGTAAATTTATAGACTTTTTCTTATCGTAAAGCTATAATATTAAAATCATATGGAACAGATAGATATTGATTTTAGGAAGTGATACAAATGAAAAAGCTAAAAAAAAGATTCATTGTTCCGGCAGTGGTATTTATATTGGGCATGTGTGCGTTAATCGGCGCTATATATGTAGTCGGCGAGAGTCAGGAACAGCAGAACAGGACAAAAGCGAAGCTCAATGCGATGACATATGCGGAGCGTATAAATGGCGAGCTTATGGAGGGAATAGGAGTTACCGATACCTTAAAGCAGGTTGTCATAAGTGGTGATGGAAATATAAATAAGTTTTATGATATTGCAGCAAATATGATGGACGATTCGATTCAGAGTATACAGATAGCACCGAATGGAGTTGTGACTGAAATATATCCGGAGGAGGGGAATGAATCCGGTAAGATTGATCTGATAAATGATAGTGACAGGGGAGAGATTTCGCGCTATGCGAGGGATAATGACACTGTAATTATGCAGGGACCATTGGAGCTGAAGCAGGGCGGATATGGTATAGCAGTGCGCAATCCGGTTTATTTGGAGGATGAAAATGGTCAGAAGAGCTTTTGGGGCTTCACAATTGTTATACTGAAGGTTCCGGAAATTTTTTCTGATTCTGTAGAGGCTCTTTCCAATTTTGGATATAAGTACTGTCTGCAGAAGTGTGCTTCACCGTGGGATGATACGTATGAGTGGGTTTACGGTTCAAATAAAGAGCTGAATGATCCGGTGATATATGACTTTGACGTGTATGGAGACAAGTGGAGGCTTGAGATTTTACCTAAGAGTGGGTTTTACAATAATAACTACCTGATATACATGTTTATTGGAGGTGTAATTATAGTCCTGCTTTTGACAGGTCTTACAGCAGCATTGATTTTCATCAATGAAAACAGGAAGAATTTCAAGAGACTTGCTGTGACTGATGCATTGACCGGTATCTACAACAGGCACGGCTTTGATGAGCAGGTTGAGCAATATATGAGACTAAACCCGCAAAAGCACTGTGTTGTGGCGATGCTTGATATTGATGATTTCAAGCTGGTCAATGATGTGTATGGACATGCGGCGGGTGATGGTGCACTGCAGAAGCTTGCAGAGAGCATGAAGCAATATTTTTCAAAGGATGTCATACTCGGCAGAAACGGGGGCGATGAGTTTAGCATTTTCATGCCGGATTGCACGGTAGTGGAGGTTAAGCCTTTTCTTAAGAAGTTTACAGAAGAAACCAGGAAATTTTATTGTAAAGGTGAAGAGCGTGCATTTACCATTTCACTGGGCTTTGCGGAGTATCCTGTTCTTGCTGATGACCGTTCCCAGCTCATGCGGTGTGCGGACATGGCACTTTATGAGGTGAAAATGCGTGGGAAGAACGGCTGCATGGCATATCGTGAGGGTGAGCATGTAAAGCGCCGCGCAAAGCTTGCTTTTGCAGTGAAGGATATTATTGAAAATATGCCGGGAGCTTTCATTGTTTACAGGGCAGATAAAGAAAATGATGAGATTCTGCTTGCAAACAATGAGCTGCTTAGGCTTACAGGCTGTAAAAATATGGATGAGCTGCTTGCATATACAGGTAAGAGCTTCCGCAATCTGATACGTCCGGATGAACAGGAAAGCTGTCAAAAAAGCATATGGTCGCAGCTTGACGGAGGTCACTCAAATGATTATATTTTCTTTCATATGCGAAAAGCAGACGGCACATATATTTCAGTGCTCGACCATGGCAGGATAGTGGATTCAGTGCACAATGGCAGAGTATTTTATGTGATGATTATGGACTTAAAGTCACTGCAGAGGCACTATGGAGACTGCCTGGAGCTGGTGGAGAAGTAGAAAAAGCAGATTGTGAACAAATGCGTTCACAATCTGCTTATTTAATAGAGCATGCACAATTTATCTATCCGAATAAATCACATTTCCGCCACATACGGTATACTTCACCTTACCGGTCAGTTCCATGCCGGTAAAAGGTGTGTTTGATGATTTTGATGCATATTCGCATGGTACCCATTTTTCGTCAGGATCAAAGATGACAAAATCTGCAGCAGCACCCTCTGAGATAGTACCGTAAGGCATGTGGTACAGCATAGCAGGATTGATAGTCATTTTTTCCAAAAGCTCAAGCATGCTCAGATGGCCCGGTTTGACAAGGCTTGTGATACCAAGGGCAAGAGATGTCTCAAGGCCGATGATACCGCTTGGAGCTTCGGTCACGGGCTTTGATTTTTCCTCGGCGCTGTGAGGCGCATGATCTGTTGCGATAAGGTCAATTGTGCCGTCGATAAGTCCCTCGATAATCTTTTGACGGTCTGCTTCAGTGCGAAGAGGCGGATTCATCTTGGCAAGGGTGCCGTGCTCTAGGACAGCATCCTCAGTCAGTGTGAAGTGATGAGGAGTGACCTCGGCGTGGAGCCTTGCCCCAAGCTTTTTGTAGGTGCGGACTATATCAACGGATACACCGGAGCTGATGTGCTGTATCACAACGTCGGCACCACTGCGCAGCGCAAGCAGACAGTCTCTTGCGACAAGAGTCTCCTCAGCGATGGATGGGGAGCCGTAGATACCGAGAGCGTCAGATACTTTTCCGTGGTTGATGCCGTTGTTTGTGATAAATGCAGGGTCCTCCTCATGGAGACTTATCGGCATGTCAAGCCTTGCGGCATTTTGCATGGCGCTGTAACAGAAGGCGGCATTTGTAAGCGGGATGCCGTCATCGGTAAAGCCACAGGCTCCGGCTTCCTTTAAAGCTGTCATGTCAACCTCATCCTGTCCTTTGAGGGCGTGGGATATTGCAGCGGCCTGATACATGCGGATTTTTTCCTGCTTTCCACGTGCCAGGTTGTCCTTTAGAGTATCTACATTGTCCACTGTAGGCTTTGTGTTTGCCATGCACACAACAGTTGTGAAGCCACCCTTTGCAGCAGCCAGGGAACCGGTGTGGATATCCTCCTTGTATGTGAATCCCGGGTCACGGAAATGCACATGTGTGTCGATAAGTCCCGGTCCGACAATCATTCCGGATGCATCTATTATTTCTTCGTTTTCAGTTGCAGCAGCGTCTGACGCACATGAGATGTCAGGTGCTATTTTTACTATTTTCCCATCTTTTACAAGTATATCCATATGTTCGTAGAGACCTGATGCCGGGTCAGCTACAATGCCGTTTTTTATTATCATGATAATCCTCCTGTAGATTGTACTTATTTTCTGATATATCCTAGTATAACAGTTTTAAACGAACTACACCATATCACTTGCATATTTTATCGGTAGCGCAAGAAAATAATAGTTACTGTAAATGGTATAGTTATTTAGAAAACGTTATCATAGTATAATGGAGAAGCACGAATTTGCAAACAAATTTCGTAACTGTTCAGTACCTTCAACAAATTTCGTAATTGTTCAGTGCCTTCATAGCTGCGAGCCGCAAGCGCATTAGAATCAGCAGCGCAGAATAGTTACCAAATTTCAAACAAAAGTGAAAATTGAAAATGGGCCACAATCATAATCGTCTGTATATATGGACAATAGAAAATTTTATAGATATAATATGATTTAAGGGATCCTGAATTGGATACCTTTTGACCCTCACATCATTTTACTAAGTAGGACTAAATTGGCATAATGTACAATAGCCATAGGTTGATAGCATAGTAGGCAGACCCTGGGGAGCTGTAATACCTAAAACTTTTAAAACAGCACCCAAAATTCAGCCCAAAAGCTGGAAAAATTGCGGGAAAAGTAGCTGAAACTGTAGAAATCTCAAAAACAGCTCCTATAATTCAGCCCAAAAGCCGGAAAAATTGCGGGAAAAAGTAGCTGAAATCACTATAAATCACAAAACAGCTCCAAAAAAATAAAGGGAGAAAACACAATGAGCTTAATAAAAGGTATACATCATGTATCAATGAAGTGCAGCAGTACAGAAGAATATGAAAAGACGATAGATTTCTACAAAAACATTCTGGGAATCCCGGTCATAAGGGAATGGCAGGCAGGAATCATGCTTGATACCGGAAACGGAATTGTTGAGATTTTTAACGATGGAGATGATGCACCGGGAAAAGGTGTGATTCGTCATTTTGCATTTGCAACAGATAATGTGGATGCGTGTGTAGAGGCTGTAAAAGCAGCAGGATATGAGGTATTTATCAAGCCGAAGGATATAGAAATCGCATCAACACCAGCATTTCCGGCGCGCATAGCATTCTGCAAAGGACCACTTGGCGAGGAAATTGAGCTGTTTGAGGAAAAGTGATAGGACGTATTAATGGTTTTATAGGGGTATTATACTATGGGAAAAACTCCAATTAAGCACACGCTTGCAGGCTATATTATTAAAAAAACAGACACCGAAGGATACCGGTCAGGAAAACTAACCGGAGAAAAACATTTGAACAAAATAACAGAAATGATGGAATTTGTTGGTGGACGCCGGAAATTAATCGATCAGGCAAGGTTCATAGAGAATAATACACAAGCAGGCCACGATGGGAAGATAAGAATTAATTGGATTCAGGTCAACAGCGATATTAAAAAAATAGATTGTGATGTCAGCAGCATACCGGAGCTGTGTCGGATTGAGGGTGTTGAGGATTCAAGAGCAAAACAGCTAAGATTGATAGAGTCTGTAAAGCAGTGGAAATCAGAGGTTGGTGACTGCGATTGGATATGCAGATATTATGATGATATTTTGGGGCGTCTGGAAGCCGGAAAGAGTGTCACAGAGGCTGAGGAGGATATGCGTTTTAAGTGTATCAATGCTATAACAAGAATAAAGGAGCCTGTGTGGGAGCGTGTTTTTAGTGCAAAGGTTTTTAATGATTCAAAGAAATTTGAAAAATGCTATCGACAAAAGATGGTATCAATTCTGACTAAATATTCTCCATATTATGAGAAGGATATGGAGGATTATGATACAGAGGGAGAGGAAGATGATGCCAAAGAGGATAAAAAGAAGTCGGGGCTTGAAATTTTGAAGATGCATGGTATTATGTCATATGCACAGACAATGGAATGGAAGGGACCATTGTCATATAGAATTGATGATACATGTGTTATTGATACGTCAAAGCAGATTTATGGAACCATTATTAATACGCAGACACTTGAGCATGCAAGTCCGGTTTCGCTTGCAGGATGCAAAAGAATTATGACCATAGAAAATAAGGCTAACTATGAAAGTATGCAATATGATGAGAGTACCTTGTATATTTTTTGTCATGGTTATTTTACTCCTAAGGAAGTGTATTTTCTAAAGAAATTAAGCCTTATTGTATCTAAGGAATGTGAGTTCCTCCATTGGGGAGATATGGATTTTGGAGGAATAAGCATATTCATGTTTATTAAGGATAGAATTTTTGAAAAACTAATGCCTTATAGAATGGGGGTAGCGGATTTTGAGGAAGCATTAAAAAAAGACGCGGGAATACCACTTAAGGCTTCAACTAGGGAAAAACTGCAAAAAAAGGACGCAGGATTGCTTGCTGAATTAAAAGAAGCAATTCTTGAATCGGATAAAACAATAGAGCAGGAAAGGCTCTTATGAGGCTGATTCGGAAAACTCTAAATACACATATATATTTGACAAATCAAAGTATAAAGGTATATACTAGCCGAGTTAAGCAAATTAATCAGGCTTTAAAATAATTATAATTAAAATGATGATTTTACGAAAGGAGTGCAACTATGAGCTGGAAAACAACCACACTTCACCTCATGAAAGGTAACTGTTTAGCTGTTTACAGGGATAGTGCGCTCTTTTTTAGGTAAACAGCTTTAATAAATTAAGTTAAACTCAAGTTAAAATAAAACTGAAACGCACTATCTCCTGTTCAAAATATTTAAAGACAACTGTTTTGAAAAGGAGATTTTTTATGCGTAAATTTAATATTAAAGCACAGATACATAAATTGTACACGCTGACCACAGTAGGATATTTCAGGATAGCAGGGGCTTCATGGGTTGCACTTCTTGCGCTCAGAGGTTTTTCAATGCTTGAGATAGGAATGTTAGAAAGTATATTTCACATAGTAAGCAGCTGCTTTGAGATACCATCAGGGGTTGTTGCGGATGTGTTCGGAAGAAAGAAAACAATGGTGCTTGCAAGTCTGGTAAGTTTTGTATCGGGACTTTTTATGATATTGTCTAACAATTTCTGGTCAGTTGCATTTGCTATAGGCTTTAGCGCCTTAAGCTACAATCTCGAATCAGGCACACGTGAAGCTTTGGCATATGATAGTTTAAAATTTGCCGGTCAGGAGGAAAAATACAATAAATTTGCATCAACTGAAATGATGTTGTATAGGATAACAAGCTCAACAGCTACTTTGTGCGCAGGTTTTGCGCTGTGGCTTGGTTACAGAAAGGCATATGCATTTGATATTGTATTCAGCCTCATAGCAATAGGGATTGCGTGCAGTCTGAATGAAGTATCTGTGTCAAATGATGAAAATACGGATAACAAAGAAAACAATAACCCAAATGCAAATAAAAATGCGAAAATAGGATACCGGCTCAAAAATGTCATTACAGAAAGCTGGCGTTTCATGATTACAAATAAAAAGGCCGGAAGTTTCATGGTTATAAATGCACTTATAGGGGCGGTTTCAACCTTGGTACTATTCTTTTTACAGGCGAAGCTTCCCCTTGCAGGATTAAATGATGCGCTGCTTGGACCGGCACTTTTTGTAATGGGACTTGGAGCGGCATTTGGTGCAAAAGCAGCCGGATTTTTTCCAAAATGGAAATATAAAAAATATATTATTATCAGTAGCATAGGTGTTATATTTGCATTTGCAATGGTATTTACAGAACTGCCATATGTTATGGTATTAGGTGGATTTGCGGGCTCTTTTTTTGATGATTTTATAGAAGTACGCACGGATATTATTCTCAATGAAATGATACCGTCAGAGCAGAGAGCCACACTTATTTCAGTTAATTCATTTATGTTTTCAATCGTTATGATTGTAATGTCAACACTTATGGGAAGCATTATGTAGCATCATCGCCGTTTAAACTTCACGGATTAAAGCAATAGTAATTGATTCAGCTTCGAATATAAACAATTATTAGAATGTGATTCATACGCACAGCATACATCCTTCGTGCATACAATAGCATGAAGGAGGTATGTTTGTATTATGAATCCATTTAAAATGAGGCCGGAGAGAACCGGCGATTTATTTGTTGACTGGGAGAAATTCTGGGTAAAACCATATAACAAAAATGAGGTAAATCCGTATACAAGGACGAGAATCATATTGATGAATGGTACAGAATTTGAAAACGTGTGGTTTTCACATCAGTTTTCAAGAAGCGTAGGTGATGATGAGCTTAGACGAAAGCTTGCATATATCAGGAAAAGTGAGCAACAGCAGCAGAAAATACTAACACATTTAAAGCCGGCAGATGAGTCGGCATTGGAGCACACCATAGGCTACGAGCAGCTTGCGGTTGACCTGACTGCTCATCTTGCAAAACGAGTAAATGACAAAAATATTAAGTCTGCGCTCGATTTTGCCTTGCTCGAGGACTTTGATCATTTGTACCGCTATGCAGATTATCTTGATTTTACCACAGGTGAGCACGCAGAGAAGCTTGTCGGAGGCTATACGGAAATCACACCGGGCAGACCGACTATTTCACATCACAGGCATCCATATGATTCAATACGATATCCGATGACGGATAAATGCCCTGCGACAATGGATGTGCTGGCTGCAAACGTAATCACAGCAGCAGAACAGCAGACTATGAACTACTATATGAATACAGCGGCACTTTGGCCTGATGAGATGGGACGCAGGCTCTATCAGGAAATCGGAATGGTCGAGGAACAGCATGTCACACAGTATGGCAGCCTGTTGAAGCCATGCATGAGCCGTCTTGAAAATCTCATTGTGCATCAGTATGTCGAGTGCTGGCTGTATTGGAGCTGTTATGAAACGGAGACAGATACAAGAATACGTGGCATATGGCAGTTTATGTTTGAACAGGAGCTTAAGCATCTGCATATTGCACTTGAGCTGCTAAGACAGTACGAGAAAAAGGATTGGCAGGAGGTCATCCCGGACGCTGAGTTCCCGGCTCCTCTTGTGCTGGAGAGCAATATTGAGTATGTCAGGTGTGTGCTTGGCAGTACGGTAAACGACACAGCATGCCGTGAAAGGTATGTGGATGTAAGAACCAATGCTCCTGAAACATTTATCAGATATCAGCGCATGGTCAATGACCCGGTAAGAAATGTAATGAGCCATACCTTTATTGAGGATTATATCCGCAAAAACGGGGAGGATTATCGCTTTGAGGTGGCGCCAAATCCGGTGCCGGAGCTTCGTGACCGTACAAAGGATAATATATGTGTGGGAAGACAGCCTCTTTGCAGGAATCGGTATTAGAAGCCATTTTATATGCCATCTGTGGCATGTGATACCCGGCCCTGACGTTTTGTCAGGGCATTGCTGTGTAAAGAAGTATAACTCGATTGTATCTAAGCTATGGAGTAGCTTGTACTCGTTGCTGGTCACACTGTTAGGTGTGAACAGTAATGAGTAATGCTCACAGAAGCCGGTTGACGAAATAATATAGGTGTATTAAACTGTAATTGGGTTAGAGAAGACTAATTACATACAACTGTTTTACATTAAGTGGTTTTGAATATTCAGTTACTGCAAAATGATATACGAAACGATATAAGAAATAATATGTTGTAAAATATTCAAACTTCCCATATTTTATTTTGTGATACCGGCCTAGCATACAGTGTATTCCTCATATTTTTTTCTTCGGAACAACTGTATACTCTCCGGTAAATATAGTTTTATATATGGGAAGTTTGTGTAAAATAGAAAAACCGCAGAACAGCAGAATAGGAGGCAACCATGATTACATCAACCATATTAGGTTTATTAATACCATTTATAGGCACGTCGCTCGGCGCGGCATGTGTACTTTTTATGAAAAATGAGCTTTCCGTAAAGACCACAAAAATGCTCAGTGGCTTTGCAGCAGGCGTAATGATTGCGGCATCAGTCTGGAGTCTTCTGATTCCGGCACTTGAGCAGTCACAGAGCCTTGGAAAAATGCAGTTCGTACCGGCAGTAGCAGGCTTTATGCTCGGAATGTTTTTCTTATTGATACTGGATACAATCACACCACATATGCATCTCGATAATTCAGTTGAGGGTCCAAAGAGCAATTTAAGCAGACAGACAATGATGGTGCTTGCAGTTACATTACATAATATACCGGAGGGCATGGCAGTCGGAGTGCTCTACGCAAGCTGGATATCAGGAACCACCACCATCACGAGGGCGGCAGCCCTTTCACTGGCAATCGGAATAGCCATACAGAATTTCCCGGAGGGCGCAATCATATCCATGCCATTACATAGCACAGGAAGCTCAAAGCTTAGAGCCTTTGTATACGGAGTACTGTCAGGAATAGTCGAGCCGATAGCGGGAATACTTACGATACTTGCCATCGGAATAATAGAGCCGGTGATGCCGTACCTGCTAAGCTTCGCCGCCGGAGCCATGATATATGTAGTCATAGAAGAGCTCGTGCCGGAAATGTCAGAGGGAGGTCACTCAAACCGCGCCACCGTGGCATTTATGGTGGGCTTCAGCCTCATGATGACACTCGATGTGATGCTGGGCTAGGCCAGAGCGAGCCCACGGCAACAGCCGAGGGGAAAGCGTAAAAGAATAACAAACACGCACAGAGCGAGCCCGGCGGAGACCGGGCAAAGCATACACAAATAACAAACATGCACAGAGCGAGCCCACGGCAATAGCCGTGGGCAAAGCGACAAGAAGGTAAATAGAGCCACAGCGTGAGGAACCCGGGCGGCAGGCACACACAGGCTCGGGAGGGCGAATAGCGAAGCGGCCTAGATACTGTAGAAATTATGCCCACGAAGCACAGAAATGCCCAGCCAGGGACGGCTGGGCAAGGCGTTATGCGCCATGGACGGCGCATAAAAGCCGGTTTCGTCAAGCAAAGAAACCCTGCAAGCATAATTTCGTACAGAATCTTGGCAGCGTAGCGTAGCCCACCAGAGCCTGTGTGTGCCTGCCGCCCGGGTTCCGTACTATAGCCACAACCCCGCAAGTCAAATGAATTGTGAAAAACTGTGAAAAAAAGGGAAATTCTTCCCGAATTATTTGGAAATTTTTAATGAATCGCAACTAAAAATAAAAAAAATCTAAACATCCCCAAAACGCAATAGAAAAACTGCACAAAAATAAAAACTTAAATTGTTGAAAATGTATAAAAAGCTAACTAAAAAATGTGAAACTTTGCCAGCGAAACAATATAAAAACGAAACGTTGACTTTATAAAACGATGTGACTAAAATCAAGTACAACGATAGTTGCTTCTTATTAAATCAAGACCAAACAAACATCAAAGGTCAGACAAAACACATCTTGAGTTATTAAGAAACAATTTGCGTATCAAATTTCATATAGCAAAAAAGAAAGGAGGTAACGCAGATGGATGCTCTGGTAGATGGACTGTTAGAGGAACTCAATTGTGACGTGGTATTCAAGATACCGATATTCGGAGGCATACCCATATACGAGTCGGTAGTAGTCACATGGATAATAATGGCAGCGGTATTTTTACTGTGCTTTTTTCTCGGCAGAAATCTTTCAGTTGAAAATCCCGGACGCAGACAGGTAGCCGTAGAGGCAGGAGTCAAATTCCTTAATGATTTCTTCAGTGAGACACTCGGAGAAAAAGGAAAGGATTACATACCATATCTGGCAACAGTAATCATCTATATAGGAATAGCAAACCTGATAGGCTTACTTGGCTTCAAACCGCCGACAAAGGATATGAACGTCACCGCAGCACTCGCTGTAATGAGTATAGTTCTTATCGAGGTGGCAGGAATCAGGGCAAAGGGCACCAAAAGGTGGCTCAAGAGCTTTGCAGAGCCAATGCCGGTAATACTACCTATCAATATCCTTGAGATCTTTATCAAACCATTATCGCTGTGTATGCGATTATTTGGAAACGTCCTTGGTTCATTCGTAATCATGGAGCTTTTAAAGATGGTCGTCCCGGCAATCGTCCCGGCGGTATTCAGTTGTTATTTTGATATCTTTGACGGACTTATACAGGCATATGTATTTGTATTCCTGACAGGACTTTTCATCAAGGAGGCAACCGAGTAGGAAGACCTGATGAGGCATGAAACACCACATCATTTATTTTCACATCGTAAGCATGGAAGCTGTAGCCCCGCTTACAAAAAGAAACAAAATAATTGCTAACCAAAAGAAAGCATATAAGCAAGAAAAGGAGAACACATTATGTCATCAACATTATTAGTAGCAATCGGAGCTGGAATCGCAGTATTAACAGGAATCGGAGCCGGACTTGGAATCGGTAAGGCAACAAGCAGCGCAGTAGACGCAATCGCAAGACAGCCTGAGGCTGAGAGCAAAATCTCTAAATCACTTCTTTTAGGATGTGCCCTTGCAGAGGCAACAGCTATTTACGGTTTCGTTATCGCATTACTTATCATCCTCTTCCTTAAATAATCAGGCAGCGTAACTGACAGTTACAACCAGATGAAACAGAAAGGAAGGTAGAGCAATGTTAAAAATTGATCCATGGAACATAATATGGACAGTAGTCAATCTGCTTTTCCTGTACTGGATATTTAAGAAATTCCTCTTTGACCGCGTGATGGGCGTGATCAATCAGAGAGATGAAATGATTCAGAAGCAGTTCTCGGAAGCAAAGAAGAGTCAGGACGATGCAGAAAGCTTAAAGAGCGATTATCAGAAGAAGCTCGAGAGCGCAAAGACTCAGGCTGACCAGATAATCCTCGATGCCAGGGCAAGAGCCGAGGCAGAGCAGGAGAAGGCTCTTGAGAGAACCAGACAGGAAGCAGACAGTATGCTTGAAAAAGCAAAAGCGGACATTGCTAGCGAGCAGGATAAGGCAACAAAGGCCGCTGAGGCTGAAATTGCAAGACTTGCCATCTTAGCAGCGAGAAAGATTGTAAAGACAGGTGAAGCTAATGACACAGGCAGCAGTAAATAATGCAATAGTTTTGTACAGGCTGGCTGTAGAGCGTCGTGATGTGGAGGAAGCACAGAGAGTATACTTTGTGACAGAAAAGCTTGCACAGACGCTCGCAAATCCACTTATACCGCTGACCAAAAAGTATGACATTATAGAAAAGGTATACGGATTTGAGAGTGAGCCAAAGCTTATCACAAGCTTCATAAAGGAAATGGTAAAGCTTGGATATGCCGCTGAAATGAATGAAATCTTTGAGGCATATTACAGATACTGGGATGAGAAAAACCATATCATAAGAGCTGAGCTTATCAGTGCAGAGGCCGCAACCGACGAGGAAGCAAATGACGCCAAGGCGCTGCTACAAAGCAAATATCCGGAATATGAAATATCCCTTACACAGAAAGTGGATGAAACACTTTTAGGTGGATATGTGATTAAGACTCTTAATACAGAGTATGACAGAAGCTACGAAGGAAAGCTTCGTGAGCTTGAAAGAAAATTGACCAGGAGGTGACCCCTGTGGGCGCAATCAGTGCAACAGACATAATCTCCATTATCCAGAGCGAGATAGAGAATTTCGACTTCGATACCGAGAGCCGTGAGACCGGCGAGGTAATCTACGTCGGCGACGGAATCGCCACAATATACGGCATCGACCATGCCATGTACGGTGAGATCGTAGTATTCGATAATGGAGTAAAAGGAATGGTTCAGGATATCCGTCAGAATGAAATCGGAGTAATCCTTTTCGGAAGAGACCACGGAATCCATGAAGGAACCAAAGTAGTAAGAACAAAGAAAAAAGCCGGAATCCCTGTAGGCGAAGGCTTTATCGGCCGAATCATCAATGCTTTAGGTGAGCCTATTGATGGAAAGGGCGATATCAAAGAGGAAGATTATAGACCAATCGAGAATGAGGCACCGGGTATCGTGGACAGAAAGTCAGTAGATACTCCACTTGAGACAGGAATCCTCTCAATCGATTCAATGTTCCCAATCGGACGTGGACAGCGAGAGCTTATCATCGGTGACCGTCAGACAGGAAAGACATCAATTGCCACAGATACCATCATCAACCAGAAGGGCAAGGATGTTATCTGTATATATGTAGCAATTGGTCAGAAAGCATCAACAGTAGCAAAAATTGTGTCAACTCTGACAAAACACGGCGCAATGGATTACTCAATCGTGCTTTCATCAACAGCCAGCGATCCTGCATCACTGCAGTATATCGCACCATACGCAGGAACAGCCATGGCAGAGCATTTCATGCATCAGGGCAAGGATGTACTTATCGTATATGATGACCTTTCAAAGCATGCAGTAGCATACAGAGCACTTTCACTGCTGCTCGAGAGATCACCGGGACGTGAGGCATATCCTGGAGATGTATTCTATCTGCACTCAAGACTGCTAGAGAGATCAAGCCGTCTGAGCGATGAGCTGGGCGGAGGTTCAATCACGGCACTCCCAATCATCGAGACACAGGCAGGAGACGTATCAGCATACATCCCTACCAACGTAATATCTATCACAGACGGACAGATATTCCTAGAGAGCAACCTCTTCAACGCAGGTATGAGACCGGCCGTAAACGTAGGTCTTTCAGTATCCCGAGTTGGTGGAGCTGCCCAGACAAAGGCCATGAAGAAGGCATCAGGAAGCATCCGTATCGACCTGGCACAGTACAGGGAGATGGAGGTCTTCACACAGTTTGCATCAGACCTTGACGATGCCACAAAGGCACAGCTTGCACATGGAAAAGCACTTATGGAGCTTTTAAAACAGCCACTTTGCCATCCGTTGTCACTGCATGAGCAGGTAATGACACTTATCATGGCAAACCACGGTGTGTTTGACACAATTGAGACAAAAGAGGTCAAGAAATATCAGGGCGATATCCTCTCATATATGGATCTTTCTTATCCGGAAATCGGACAGAAGATCGAAGAGAACAGAGCCATTGATGAAGAGCTCGTAAATAAAATCATGGATGCAGTAAAAGAGTATAAAGGGTAACAGGTAGTATTATGGCAAACACGAAGGAAATACAGGATCGAATAAAAAGTATCAATGATACGCTTAAAATCACAAATGCCATGTATATGATTTCTTCTTCGAAGCTGAAAAAGTCCAAAAAGATGCTGGCAGATACAGAGCCGTATTTCTTCACACTGCAATCAGAGATGAGCCGAATACTCAGGCATCTGCCTGATATGGAGGACATCTATTTCAAGACCAACGATGACAAGCTGCCGGAGGACAGAAAGGTCGGATATATCGTAATCACAGCCGATAAAGGACTTGCGGGCTCATACAACCACAATATCCTGAAAATGGCTGAGGAACATTTAAAGGATCATCCGAACCATTCACTTTTCGTACTCGGAGAGCTTGGACGTCATTATTTTGAACAGCGTGGGATTGAGATTGAAAAACAGTTCCACTACACAGTTCAGAATCCGACACTCAACCGTGCCAGAAATATTGCAGAAGAAATTTTGGAGCTATATCTACATAACGAGCTGGACGAAGTTTATATTATCTATACCAGCATGATAAATGCGATTCAGGAGGAAACACAGATGTCACAGCTTCTGCCACTGAAAAAGGCAGACTTTACTGTGCAGATTCCTATAGACATTCCGAGGGAGGAGCTGGCGCTTAAGCCATCACCTGAGGCGGTCATGGATCGTATCGTACCAAACTACGTTGTTGGATTTGTCTACGGTGCTCTTGTAGAGTCATTCTCATGTGAGCAGAACGCCAGAATGATGGCGATGCAGTCCGCATCAAACAGTGCGAGGGACATGCTTGCAGAGCTTGACATTCTTTACAACCGTGCCAGACAGGCAGCGATTACACAGGAGATTACAGAGGTAATAGCCGGTGCTAAATCGCAGAAGAAAAAGAGAAAGTAGGCTTTTTGATGAAAACAGGAAAAATTATCCAGGTTATGGGTCCTGTTGTCGATGTAGAGTTCGAGGATGAGAACCTGCCGGCAATCAGAGACGCACTAGAAGTTTTAAATGGTGACAAAAAAAGTGTGATGGAAGTCGCACAGCATATTGGAAACAATACAGTACGCTGTATCATGCTTGCTTCCAGTGAGGGACTTCACAGAGATATGGAAGTAACAGCCACAGGCGCCGGCATCAAGACACCTGTCGGAGAGCAGACTCTCGGCAGACTGTTCAACGTGCTCGGTGAAGCTATTGACGGCGGAGCACAGCCTGATACAGAAGAAAAGTGGGAAATCCACAGAGAACCACCAACATTTGAGGAGCAGAACCCTGCAGAGGAAATCCTCGAGACAGGTATCAAGGTCATCGACCTCCTTGCCCCATATGCAAAGGGTGGAAAAATCGGACTCTTCGGAGGAGCCGGAGTAGGAAAAACAGTCCTCATCCAGGAGCTCATCAGCAATATCGCAACAGAGCACGGCGGCTACTCAATCTTTACAGGAGTCGGAGAGCGTTCCAGAGAGGGAAATGATCTCTGGACAGAAATGAAGGAATCAGGAGTTCTGGAAAAAACAGCCTTAGTGTTCGGACAGATGAACGAGCCACCAGGAGCACGTATGCGTGTAGCTGAGACAGGACTTACAATGGCAGAGTATTTCAGGGATGAGAAGCACCAGAACGTGCTGCTTTTCATCGACAATATATTCCGTTTCACACAGGCAGGTTCAGAGGTTTCAGCACTTTTAGGACGTATGCCTTCAGCCGTAGGTTATCAGCCTACACTGGCTACTGAGATGGGTGAGCTGCAGGAGCGAATCGCATCTACAAAGAACGGTTCGGTAACATCGGTACAGGCCGTATACGTACCAGCCGATGACCTCACAGACCCGGCTCCGGCTACAACCTTCGCACATCTGGATGCCACAACAGTTCTTTCAAGAAAGATTGTTGAACAGGGTATTTACCCGGCAGTAGACCCGCTTGAGTCTACATCACGTATCCTCGAGCCTGATATCGTAGGCGAGGAGCATTACCAGGTAGCACGAAAGGTACAGGAGATTCTCCAGAAGTACAAGGAGCTGCAGGATATCATCGCAATCCTTGGTATGGAGGAGCTGGCAGATGAGGATAAGGTACTTGTATACAGAGCAAGAAAAATCCAGAAGTTCCTCTCACAGCCATTCCACGTAGCCGAGAACTTCACAGGTATCCAGGGTGTCTATGTGCCTGTAGAGGAGACTATCAAGGGCTTCAAGGCCATCATAGATGGCGAGATGGACGAGTATCCTGAGAACGCATTTTTCAATGTCGGAACAATCGAAGACGTCAAGGAAAAAGCAAAGACTATGCAGCAGTAAAAGCATAAGGAAGGACAAATCGTATGGCAACAAATACATTTTATCTAAAGGTAATAGCTGCTAACAGAGTGTTTTACTCAGGAAGATGTCGTTCCATAATAGTCCCTGAGTTCGATGGCCAGAAGGAAATCCTCGCTCACCACGAGGATATGGTCATAGCCGTCGATGAGGGCGAGATGAGATTTCAGCCGGAGGGCAGTGACAACTGGGAGTACGCGGTAGTGGGAATGGGCTTCGTAGAGATAGTCAACAACCGTGTGACACTGCTTGTCGAGACAGCCGAGCATCCGGAGGAAATCGATATAGCAAGGGCAAGAGAGGCAAAGGAGAGAGCTGAGGAGCAGCTTCGCCAGAAGCAGAGTATCCAGGAATACTATCACTCAAGAGCTTCGCTGGCCCGTGCCATGACACGACTGAAAGCAACTTCAGGAAAATAATAAATGTTAACAAATCACAAAAAAGAGGTTATGATAACCTCTTTTTTGTTTACATTACACATGAAATGAGTTACAATGACTATATATAGGTTAGTAATATGGTCATAGAAGACAGGTGGGAATATGAGGATAGTATACGGACTGGCAGTATTGCTGGAAGCGATACTGATTGCATATTGTGCAATCGGTTCCTTTAAAAAAAATGACAGACTCGGTAAAAGCGTGTGTATATATGAGACACTGGCTTTGTTCTGCGCTATAGTCTTTTTTGTTTTTACATTTGTGCCGGGGCACACTGTTACAGTACTTGCGAAGGGGCTTACCATGGCACTGTTTGACTGGATGCTCATCGCTCTTATGTTTTATACACAGAATTATACAGGCGCTATAAAGACATTTAAGGGTGTACAGGCTGCTTCCATGATATTTGCGGTGCTGGACACATATATGCTTATAGAGAACACCTGGACTAATAAGATTTTTGATATAGAATCCATAAAAGCTGAGAATATTAAGGTGGTATTCAATAATGACAGCCTATGGTACAAGCTGCATTTTATGTTCACATATGCGTTTGTGATTCTGATTATTTTTACATATCTGTATATGATTATCAAATCATCGCGCATGTACAGGGAGGCATACGAGGCTATAGCGGTAGTTATCCTTATCGGCTTTTCGTTTGACATTGCTACTATAGGTTCGGACTCCATATATGACCTCACCATGATTATATATGGTGCTATGGCTATTATCATATATTACCTGACATACAGATATGTGCCGAATGAGCTCATAGAAAATATGCTATCTCTTGTGGTCAGCGATATGAATAATGGTATCATCTGCTATGACAGAAAGGGCAGGTGTATATATTATAATGAGCTGATGGAGGCTATTTACAGGCATGGCGGCAATATGTCTGTTTATGAAAGTAAATATAATCAGTGGATTGAAAAGCTGGGAGACGACAGAAGGGACAGTATGACCTTCCAGACGGATATTGAACTCAACGGTGAAAAGCACTATTTTGAGATTGCCTACAAGCGCATATATGATGAGAGCAATCGCGTTATATGTGATTATTTTGTATACAATGACCGTACACAGATGTATAAGTCGTGGGAGCAGGAAAAGTACAAGGCATCGCATGACAGTCTGACCGGACTTTTGAACCGTGACCAGTTCTATGAGGATGTGCACGATATGGTGAACAAGTATCATGACACAACCTTCTACCTGATTTGCAGCAATATAAAGGATTTCAAATTCATCAATGAGATATTTGGAATGGAGAAGGGCAATCAGGTGCTCATAAAGCAGGCGAAGCTCATGGCATCGAATCCATCTGAGAGGACCATTTGTGCAAGGCTTATGAATGACCGCTTTGCGCTGTGCCTGCCAAGAGAAGAGTTTGATGAAAAAAGAGTGGCAGATTCAATAAAAGAGCTGCAGCGTGAGTTTTCGGGCAATTCTTTCCATCTGCATACATACATGGGTGTGTACGAGATAAGAGACAGGGATGAGGCTGTCAGCATTATGGTAGACAAGGCTAATATAGCGGCAGACACCATAAAGAATAATTACGACTGCTGTGTGGCATACTATGATGAGCATCTGCTTGAGATATCAATAGAGCAGAGACGTCTGCTCGGTGAATTTGAGCCGGCACTGCAAAAGGATGAGTTTGCCATGTACTTACAGCCACAGGTGAACCGTGATGGTGCTGCAAAGGGCGCAGAAGCGCTGGTACGCTGGGTTCATCCGTCAAGAGGCATCCTGACACCGTATGCTTTTATTGATATTTTAGAGAACGCAGGTCTCATTTACAAGCTTGACCTCTATATATGGGAAAAAGCGGCACAAAAGCTTGCAGAGTGGAAGGAAAAGGGATACGGAAGCTATCATATATCTGTAAATATATCTACAAAGGACTTTTACATTATAGATATATATGAGACCTTTACAGGGCTGATTAATAAATATGGTATAGCAGCGTCCAATCTGCATCTGGAGATTACAGAGACAACGCTGATGACCGATTTTGAGAAGAATATGAATATTATCCACAAGCTTCAGGGCGTAGGCTTCAGGGTGGAGATTGATGATTTCGGAAGCGGTTACTCATCACTCAACATGCTAAAGGACATCAGTGCCGATGTGCTGAAAATCGATATGGGCTTCCTTCGCAAATCTGAGAACGAGGTCAAGGGACAGGATATATTAGAGAGTATCATAGCGCTTGCAGGCAAGATAGGCATGGACGTCATTACAGAGGGTGTGGAGACGAAAAAGCAGCTTGATATGCTCACAATGATGGGATGTCATGAGTTCCAGGGATATTATTTCTCAAAGCCGGTGCCGGTATCTGAGTTTGAAGAAAAGTATCTGGTATAGCTATCATGTATAGCTATCATGTATATCTATTATGTATATCCAATATATATTATAGGTATTGTGCAAAATTTAATACACTGTATATTTGGGGCGGGTATTGAAATATCCGCCCTTTTTTTCTATAATAATAAACCGTGTGGATTGCTGTAATTATGTAGCTGTAATTATGTAATTGCCGCGGGACACACGAAGGCGTGACGGGGAATAGCGAATAAGAGAAAAAGAGGCGAAAAAATGACTGAAAAAGAAAAAATAAGGATTCAGACATCAGAGACCTTTTTGTTAAGTGCGATTCTGGCACTTTCCGGAGGCTTTCAGGATGCCTACACCTACAACGTGAGAAACGAGGTGTTCTCGAATGCGCAGACAGGAAACGTGGTGCTGATGAGCCAGCATCTGATGATGGGTGAATGGATGAAGGGACTATCGTATCTTTTCCCAATCCTCTCATTTGCGCTCGGTGTGCTTGTGGCAGAGAGAATCGGGCATAGATATAAGAAGGCAAAGCGCATTCACTGGCGTCAGATAGTGGTGGTGATAGAAATAATCATACTGTTTGTGGTGGGCTTCATACCACACAGGTACGATATGATAGCGACCATGCTAGTATCATTCAGCTGTTCTATGCAGGTGCAGTCCTTCAGAAAGGTAAACGGCTACGGCTACGCCAGCACTATGTGCATCGGCAACCTAAGAAGCGGCACAGAGAGCCTGTCAATATATCTGCGTGACAGAAATATCGGGGCACTGAAAAAGACCGCTCACTACTATGGAATCATTCTGATATTTGCAATAGGAGCAGGTATAGGTGGAGTGTGCTCAATGCACATAGGAATCCGCGCTATATGGGCTTCAAGCGTGCTGCTTGCCATTGTATGTGCAATGATGGTCAGGGAACACAGATAAGCAGCCACAAATAGTCACGAAAAATAATATAACGGAGATACAATATAAAATGAAATTATTAAAGCAATTTCTCATCATACTTGCGATTTCGTTTGCAGGTGAGATACTCAAATATTTACTGCCATTGCCTGTTCCGGCGAGCATATATGGCATGGTTATACTTTTTATAGGTCTGCTTACGGGCCTGATACCGCTTGATTCTGTAAGGAATGCAGGCAAATTCATGATAGAGATAATGCCTGTCATGTTTATCCCTGCGGGAGTGGGGCTCATGTCATCCTGGGGCAATCTGAAGTCGGTGCTCGTACCGGTGCTTGTCATCACGGTTGTGGCACTTCTTACTGTAATGATTGCTACAGGACATGTTTCACAGCTCGTAATCCGTATGCAGAAGCGCAAAAGGGCCGATGCAGGAGAAAATAAATAAGATAGAGGATAATCATAATGGATAATTTGTTTCAGACATCGCTTTTTGCCGGTGTCACAGTAAGTCTGGTTGCATATCTGATAGGTATGCTTTTAAAGAAGAAGTTTAAGCTTGCAATACTCAATCCGCTTCTCATCTCAATAGTGCTGACCATCATAGTGCTTGTTGTGGCAGATGTGGATTATGACACATACAATAAGGGTGCATCGTACCTTAGCTGGTTTCTGACACCGGCCACGGTATGCCTTGCGATACCACTCTATGAGCAGTGGACACTGCTCAAGAAAAATATAGCAGCGGTCGCGCTCGGACTCACGGCAGGCGTAATAACAAGCCTTGTGACAGTGCTTGTGCTGTCAGTGTTTATGGGGCTTTCACACGAGGACTATGTCACACTGCTTCCAAAGTCCATCACGACAGCTATCGGTATGGGCGTATCAGAGGAGCTCGGCGGATATGTGACCATCACTGTCGCAGTTATCGTCGTGACAGGTGTGCTTGGAAATATACTCGGAGAGTTTGTTTGCAAAATTTTCAGAATCACTGAGCCTATATCTAAGGGACTGGCGCTTGGCGCTTCATCACATGCCATCGGAACAGCGAAGGCTATCGAGATGGGCGAGATAGAGGGCGCCATGAGCTCTCTTGCTATCGCGGTGGCAGGAATACTTACGGTGGTGTTTGCATCGGTGTTTGCAAACTTTTATTGATTTGTCTGAGCGTGTGCACAGCCTCGCGCTTCCTGCGCGTTGGCTTTCTCCACCATAAGATAAGTTCATTAAATAGTTATAGATGTAGACAATTGGTAAGAGTATATGTATGATTCAAGTCATATTAGTATTCTACAATCGTTGGAAAGGAATATTATGATAATTACTATAGCAAGAAAGTGCGGTTGCGATGCAGACAGTATCGGTAGAGCAGTCGCTGAGAAATATCATTTACAATTCATGGACAGAGAGGCTATTGCGGCCGGTGCCAAAGAGGCAGGCTGCTATGATGAGTATGAGGAGTTTTACAGTGAGAGACCGGTTAATTCCCTGCTTTACTCTATTGTGATGGAGACGGAGGAGGATAATGTGCTGCATGATACTCCGGCGAGGGCTCTTACATTTATAGACAGGCTGCCGCTTGAGGCCGGCTGTGAGGGGTATGTGATTCAGGGACGCTGTGCAAACTTTGCCTTTCAGGGAAGAGATGATGTTGTCTCAGTTTTCCTGACAGCGAATGATGCCTTCTGCGTTGATACTGTGGCTGATACACATGGAGTCTCAGCGAGAAAGGCAAGGGCTGTTGTGCGTGAGACAAATGACCGCAGAAAGACCTATCACAAATACTATACCGGACAGGAGTGGGGACAGGCAGAAAACTACGACCTGTGTCTGAATGTGGCAAAGCTCGGTGTAGATGGTGTGATTGCGATGATTGACAGCTTCATACAAAATAAAAAATAGAAGTGTATATACAAAAGCCGAATCCGTGGGAGTGTGGATTCGGCTTTTTGAGTTTATTTTGAAAATAAAAATTCAATGTTGGAAAAATGTACGGAATAATGTTACAAATACAGCAAAAAACATCAAGAATAATGTTACAACGGGGATATATCTTGAAAAATAGCTTATTAACGTTATACTATAATTAGTTAAATAAGGAACTTACACCTGCGGAACTTTTGGCAAGAATTTAATTGCAATGAATCTAATTATTAAAAGTGCAATATTATTGGTAAAACAGATAGGAGGCATATATGTTAAACGGTGTGGGAACAAATATTTCAATGGCATATACTTCAAATTATAATAAGAAGTCAACAGGCGATAAAATGAATATAGAGTTCGAAATAGGAAATAGTGAGCAAAATTCCTTAAATAAATGTGGGGAGAGGCAGAGTGAGCTTACTGAAATATACATGAATATGTTGTCGGAAAATAACAGTTCTCTTTACAATAAATTGGTAAATAATAAAAATGCAGTTGAACAGGTGTCACCGGATAAGGAAATTCCAAATGATAAGCTGAAAAATATCGGAATGACAAGTTTTGGACTGTCTGATACAGAAAGTCAGATAGTTTTAGCTTCATATGTGAAAACATCAAAGGAGGATGATCCTGTTGTTCAAGTGGCATATGGACATGGTGATAACAGAAAAGTATATCATGTGCATGTAAATGATGTTGATACATCGAATGCATCGGATCTGGAAATGTTTGCGCTTATGTCATATGAGGGGTATAAAGGAAGAACTGCGCCTGATTCGATAAATAATTATTCTGCCTATAAAACAATGAAAGCAGATGCCGGTTATGGAATGGCTTCTGCTGATGAAAATAGCTTTGTAAACAAAAAAGTGAATGCTGATTATTTATTGGAGCAAATATATGATTCATTAAAGAAGCGGGAAACAGAACAAGAAGCAAAGAGCTTTGATGTATGTGAATATTTGCTCCAGATGATAAAAAATCGTTAAAGCAAACAGCCTTCAATGCCTGTAAATATAATCATCCGGATTCCTCAACATCATTATCATATGAAATGTTTTAGAGGGATCATCATAGTAGAAAGTCATTTCTCCATCATATCTTTTTACAACATTGGCAATACTTTTCATACCGAATCCATGAAACTGTGGATTCGGTTTTTTTGTATGCGCAAGATTACCATCCTTGTCGATAGGATTCACACGGCATGAATCTATCAGAGAGATGATAGTCATGTTTGTATTTTCTCTACGAAAGACACTCAATTCGATAAAAGGATTAACTGCCATCTTCTCGGCAGATTCCACGGCATTGTCCATAAGATTACCAAACAAAATGCTTAAATCATCATAGCTTACGAAATCAATGCACTTGCTTCTGATATCAATGTGAAATGCGATTTTTTTCATGAGACAGATTTTCTGGTAACGGCATATGAGAGAATTAAGCAGGTCGTTGTCGCAGACGCGCACAGAGTGCTGCAATTCGGGAGAACCGAGTACCCGGGTAAGATAGGCTGCAATTTTGTCGGTTTCATGATGCTCGTTTAAATCAGCAATGGCATTCAGGTGCTTCTTGATATCGTGAATGAGAACCTTCTGCTGTTCATCCTGTTCGGAAAGAGTCCTGTAGTACTCCGCAGAATCGGCATCGCGCTGGCTCTGCAGTTTTAATTCGGCTATCTTGGCATTCTTTTGCTTTATGTGTTCGTAAAGACTGAAGACGAGGATGTTGATGAGCAGTAAAAAGAAACAGCACAGGCTTATCATATAATTAAAAGGTGATTTAATATCATAATAAATAAAAACATATATGAATGTATAAGTAATAAAAATTGAAAGAATAGGAACAATGATTAAAGTGAGCATTTCATAAGGAGAAAAATGAATACTATTCTCTTTATGAGAAAGCCTGTGCGAAATAAAATAAGTGACCACAAAATATAACAATTTACTCAAAAATGAGATAACATATAGAGAAATATAATCACTTAACTTATTATATATGTTGTATGAGAACGCAGAAAATAACCCCATGACAATGAGTTCGCTTAATGACATGATTACAAGTAATAAAATAGAATGGAACAATAGTACATTGATACTGGAGGTCGTTGTTAATTTCATAAATATAAATGTTGCTAATAAAAATGAAATTGAATTTAATATAGGAATTTGTAAAAATGAGATGCAATATGCGATACAAAATAGTACGGATAATATAGAATATCGTTTGATATACGAAATACTACATTCAAATATATTTGACACATATTGGACTAATATTATAGCTTCAACTATATAGATTAAAGAATAACAAAATATAACACTCATGATTACGTATATTACCTCTTACTTTCCATAAACAATAAATATGCATTCTTAAATTCTGTAAATTTGCGACGTGTAAGATAAGCAGTGAACTGGTCATCGCAGAGATAGATAAGCTCATGATCAAAGTGAGTCACTTTAGCCAGATTTACAATAAAACTGCGATGTGATTGAAAAAAGTTACTTTTGGGAAGTGCATTTATCCAAAACTGCAAAGTTTGTGTTGAAACGTAATCAGCAGAATTTGTATGTAGGGTTACATTTCTTCCCTTTGCTTCTATATATATTATTTCGTCAGTAGATATCCGAGCAACACCTGATTTGGTTTCAATAGCTACCTGACGATTTAAAGATGTATACAGTTCAAGTGCATCATCAAGATTTTGAAATAATCGTTGCTTATCTATTGGCTTGGATAAATATCTAAACACATGAAAGCGCATAGCTGCATCCAGATATTCAATGAAGGATGTTACTATAAAAATAATAACGGATTCATTTTGCTGTTTAAGCTTATTACCTACATATATTCCATCAAAACCAGGCATTTCCACATCTAAAAAGACAATATCTTTATCGCCTTTATCGGACAGGAGTGATTCCCCATTATTAAAGGTTACCATTTCAGGACATTTAGTTTTCTTTTTGCCAAAGTAAGTGGTAATTAATTGTGATAGTGCGCTAGTGATAGATGAGTCATCATCGCAAATAAGTATTCGCATAATAATTAATCTCCATAACAATAATGTGATTATATTATACAGGTAAATAGTGTATTAAAGCAACATAATGACATCAAAAGACAAGAAAACGCTATTTTTGGTTATTTTTGTTTGGGAATATTTCAACTAGAAGTTCTGTGAATCTTTGGGCAAGTTCAATTGCAGAACTATCACATAGATTGAGACTATCCAAAATCTGAATAGGGGTGTTGGTAGTATGTGTGCATCCATTTATTAGATAATCGGGATTTACGTGTAATATATCACATATGGAAATAAAACATTCAAAGCTAGGGTGTTGTGAACCACATTCTATGGCTGAAACATGATTTTGTGAAACATTTAATCTTTCAGCAAGAACAGCCTGTGTCAAATTGAGTTCTTTGCGGCGAAGTTTAATTCTATGTCCCATGGTAATATAGTCAAAATCCAAAATATTAATACCTCTTTCATAGTGATAATTTAAATATAATCCTAACAGGTATTTAAGTATTTATGAACAAAGTAAAACAGATAATATCATTGAAACAGATAAAATATACTTGTTTTAGATAAAAAATCTGCGTAAGAGTTGATTATTCAATAAATATTACGAAATATGCCCAATTTATACGTGACTAGGGCGATTCATTCAAAACCATAGAATTATTATTAACAAAGTTATAATATATATGAATGAAGTTGATGATATTATGTTGATGACAGACGAAAAGGAGAAAATGATGAATAAAAAGGTTGCAAAGAAAAATTATGTTTTCTATGTAAAGAGAGTGTTAGGTGAAGTTCTTAGGCTTGAAGCTAATTCAACGTCATGCACCCTTTTTTATGAACCAAATCAACCAGAAAATCTTGCAAAATTTAAAAGAAAAACTAAATAACATGAGTGGAAAAATAGCAGATTGGCTTATTAGACAAAAAGTTATTTCCACAGACGAACGTGAACTGTATGCATATGCAGTTCATTGTTTGTTATCGCTCCTGTATCCAATAGTATTTTCAGTGATCATAGGAGCGTTTTTTGGAATGTCGATGGAAGCAGTAGCTATGATTATATCATTTATAGCAGTTAGGAAATTTTCCGGTGGGTATCATGCGGATAGTTTCTATAAATGTCTTATCATATCCAGTATAGTAATTGTGACTATGCTACAGATATCCAAGTATATAAATAACAATATGTTCTTTAATGTTATATATATTACTTCAAGTATCTTATTGATGATTTTTAGTCCAATAGATTCTGCAAACAAACGGCTTGATAATGATGATAAAAGATTTTGTAAAAAAATAACGATTTTAATAGTAGTGGTTCTGTTTATTATTGTGGAATTGCAATGGGTAGCGGGATATAGATATTACACAAAGTTTATTGAATCTGGAGTAATGTTAGCAGAGATATTACAGCTAGTTGTTATATTTAACTTAAAGTATGGTAGAAAGTAAAGGAGAGGATTGTATGCATATTAGGTATTCTACAGATGATTATGAAAAATTAGACGGACAGCATAATATTATGGTTTTAGTTGGGAATGGGTTTGATATTGCCGTTTTGAATAAATTTGGTGATAAAAAGATGAACGGAAAATCCACGAAATATTCTGATTTTTTTGAGTATGTTACATATTTTAGATTATGTGATGACAATAACTTAATATATAGGAAGATGAAAGAGGATCATGAACAGAATAAAGAGAACTGGTGTGATTTTGAAAGCTCTGTTGATGAATTACTCGGGGAGATGATAAATGATGGACGACAAGGCGAAATTCCAAAATTAGAAACGGATCTTGACGCTATACAAAATTCATTTTCTCGATTCTTGAATGATATTGTGACTACTGATGTGGTGTTAAAATTAAATGATAAGTCAAAGGCGAATAAGTGGGCAGATACAAGCTTGAGCAAGTTTATGGGAGATATTAACCCTAAAGATGATATGATGTTTGTGAAAAATACATACCATTATAATTTGTACAATTTTATATTTGTTAATTTTAATTATACAGAATTATTGGATAATTACATATATTTAGATAAGTCACAATTTGAACCCCATAGGCACAAAAATGCAGATAGAAATTTTACATTTTTCCCAAATCCTGATGGAAAATTAACGGAATTTAATGAGAATACTTCTTGGTCATCTTATATTATGACTAATATTATTCATCCGCATGGAAGACAGAATATTCCACGTTCGATGATATTCGGAACAGAACTGAATGAGTATGATAAAAGTCATATTGAGAAGAGACTTATTAAATCCTATTGGGCACAAGATGATTTAAAATATAGAAGATATTTCGAGGATACAGAGTTATTTATTATTTATGGAATGTCTATGTCGAAAACAGATAGCTGGTGGATGAATAATGTATGTAGTTGTTTGGAAAAGGGAAAATCGGAACTGATAATTTATAATTTTGAAACTAAGCTTTCTGAGGAGAGTGTAAAAGATAATTTTTTGAATGCATGTACATATAAAGGAAATATAAATATTGAGAAAATATTTGTTGTTCAATTACACAATAATGATAATTACTTTTTAGGGTTGAGAGAATAAAATTTTTTTTAGAAATAGAAAATGACCAAAAATAGCTGTAAAATGTCGTTTAGTGTAAATGGTATTGAATAAATAACGAAAAAGATGATAATAGAAATTGTCATCAACTTCAAGCAACAATAATTATTGTTATATAACTTATTAATGAGATTTTAAACGCAAAGGAGAAATTTATGAAGAAGAAAATAATTACAGCATTGACAGCCGTAATGATAATTGCGTCAAGTGCAGTTCCAACAATGGCAAATACTGTAGGATACAATTTTACATTCTATGGTCCTCAGGGATACGTTTCAAGTAATTCTGGAACAAAGAATGATACAGAGCAAAGATATTATCTGACTATAAACAGCAGTAGTATATCTTCTAATAATGTATTTGGAACAAGAATAAGAAGAGCAGCAGACAATGCAACAATGAGTAATTATGTAAAGCATACGTCTCAGGAAACATCGCGATCATATGCATATACAAAAAGTGCCAAGAAGTCAACATTGTATTATATGAGAGGAAAGAAAGATGATTGCAGTACATCGAGTAGTCAATTAAATGTTATAGGAAGAGTAACATATTAGGCATTATCAAGACCAAGGCAGATTATGCCTTGGTCTTTACAAGTTATAAGAAGGAAACTGATATAAATGAATAAAAAAACACTAATTAAAGTATGCGCAGTTACATGTGGACTAAGTCTGACACTAGCTGGATGTACATCTTCAAACAATAGTAATGAAATAAACAATACAGAAAATCATAATACAGAAATTAATTCTCAAGATACTGAAAAAACAGGAAGCAAAGAAATAATAAATAAGAAAATTGACGAAAATCTATATATTGATGCAACCTTGCAAATGCCTGAAACACAGTTAAATGAATATAACACTAAATTAAAAGATTTTAATCTGAAGGATATTATGGCATATTTGTATCCGGACATAACAGAATCTGACTTGGTAAAAGATGATGCCGGAGGCTTTAATTATGCCGATTCCTATATTGGCGGAGAATCAGGTTCCGTGAGCTATTCAAAGGATGATGATACATCTTATCTGCAGTTGCTTTGTGGATATGCAGATGAAAAAAAGCTTGCAGAGGCTAAGGAGCTACAGTTTGAATCTATAACCGATGCAAGGGCAAAGGTAAAAGAACTGACTGATAAAATGGGAATACCGGGCGAGCTTGGTAAAGAGAATATTACGGCATTTAATAGTGCTGATTTAAACAATATACAAAGTAATATGGAACAGGATTCTGATTATAAAGACCTTCTAAGTGCAAAAAGACAGCAGAGCAGGACATTTGGGACAGATACAGAAATCTATTGTTTTACATATGGAATAAAGATAGACGGTCTGCAGGTGTATGCAAATGATGATCCGATATTGCAGCAGACAAGAGATGTGCTGATTGCACAGCCTGTAAACATTGAGGTTATGATATCAAATAGAGGAATAGAATCATTTTTTGTATCAGGAATTATGGATGAGCCTGATGTATGTAATGCAAATGTTGATATTATCGGAGAAAAGAAAATCACAGAGGCTTTAAATAAGAAATTCGGAGACGTGATACTTACTGATGAATATAAAGTTACTAATATATGGATGGAATATTTCCCACTTTTGCAGAATGATTCATTTACGGATATAAAACTTATTCCTGTATGGTGTCTTGATTTTGAAGTAAATGGAAATGGCGCTGAAGCTGGTGGATATACAATTAGAATAAATGCAATTACGGGAGATGAAATAGCATGAATAAAGTCATTAGGGCAGAATTTGGCAGGACAATAAATGCAGGACTTATAATTGCGATAGCAGGTATTATTTTTTCAATATGCTTTGATTCATTTAACGATTTGATAGCCGGCTTAAGAAACGGACAGGGATATGTAGGATATTTTTTCTCCAATGCCGCTTTTGGTGGAATGTGTACCCATTATATGCTGCCGGTATTTACAGCATTGCCATTTTCTGTAAGCTTGTGTCAGGAACGAAATAATAAAGCTGTTTCCTATATTGTTTCCAGAGAAGGAAAAAACAGATATATATTTGCAAAATTTATCGTTAGTGCTGTATCCGGAGGATTTGTTGCGGCATGTGGAACTGTATTGTTGTTTTTAATGCTTGCAATGCGATTTCCTATTGCCGGAGACGAGTTTGAGGGAGCAGTAGTATCAGATTATTTTCATGAATGGAGCGCTGTATATTATCCGCAGTTATATATACTGACGTTGAGTATATTGGCATTTTGTCGTGGTGTTATATGGTCAAGTCTGGCTCTTTGTGTATCATTGTATACAAGCGATTTTATGGTAGTACTTCTCTCTCCTTTTTTGGGAAGCTATGTGTTGGTGCGGATATTTCAGATAATAAGGGTACCTGATATGGTTAGACCGGATATGATTCTTATAGGGCAGGTAGTTATAAAATCAAGTGGATTGACGCTAATTATAGCTATTGCCATATCACTTACAATTGTCACACTTATAGGTGCTTTTTTTGTTGGAAAAATGAAGGAGGGCTTAAAAAGTGGAACTATTTATTAAAGCAAACCGGGTATCAAGATATAATCTCCGTATGTTATATGAGAATATAAGAATTCCGATTGCAATATTTGTGGCTATGATATATGTAATGGAATCACTTACCAATATTGCATCTTTTAGCAGTATTGTTAATGTAAAAGTAACACCGTATGCTTTTGTATTTGTTATAAACAACTATAGAGTACAGTTTATAATAGCAGCATGTGCGATTATTATTTTCGGAAATGCGCCATATGAAAATGAGACATATCGGTATATGGTCACACGTTCCGGAAAAACGGCATGGGGACTTGGACAAGTCATATATATTATTAAAATGACACTTATATATGTTGCAGGTATTTTTGCTGCAAGCATAATTCCATATATAACCCGAATAGATTTTTCCGGAGAATGGGGTAAAATATGGGGAACATTAGGCAAAACTAACGCAGGAACACAGTATGGCATACAATTAGCGGTGTCTCCAAATATAATAGCAAATTACACACCTCTTTTAGCACTGGTAATAAGTATTATACTCGAATTTTGCAGTGTGTTATGGCTGGGACTGGTGATATATTGGGGCAATAAAATAACCGGTAAGGGTGTAGGAACTGTTATTGGTATTATATTATCGGTGCTGGATGTGTGTATAGCAAATGATTGGATGGGTTATGCGTATAAGTTTTCACCTATGAGTTTGTCTCAGTTAGAGCTGTATTATGGATATGCGGCAAAATGGGGGCTCAATCTTGGATATACATTTAGGTTCTTTTGCATAACGCTAATTGGGCTGGGAACTTTATGCATTGTTTCAAATCATAAGGGAAAACTGGTAAAGAGGTTGAAAAATGGAAAATAAAAGTTTGATTAAATTGGATGATGTTACGGTTAAGTTTAAAGAGCATTTAGTATTGGACAAGGTATGTATGGAATTTGAATCCGGGAAAATATATGGAATAATAGGACGAAACGGTTCAGGAAAAACAGTGTTGCTTAAATGCATTTGCGGATTGATGGATACAACTGATGGTACGGTGTCAGTCAATGGGAAAATAGTAGGAAAAGATGTGGATTTTCCGGAAAATATAGGTTTTATAATTGAAAATCCCGGATTTCTACCACATTATTCAGCCTTTAAAAATTTGAAATATCTTGCATCAATACGAGGAACGATAACAGATGATGATATAAGAAGATGTATCAGAACTGTTGGTTTGGATCCGGACGATAAAAAATCAGTAAAGAATTATTCGCTTGGAATGAAACAAAGACTTGGCCTTGCGCAGGCTATGATGGAAAATCCGGACATTCTTATACTGGATGAGCCGATGAATGCACTTGATAGTATAGGCGTAAGTGATATAAGAGAAATACTGCTTGATCTCAAAGAGCAGGGAAAACTGGTTATTTTAGCCAGTCACATACATGAGGATATAGAAATATTGTGTGATGAGGTCATGAAGATAGAGGATGGAAAGGTCAGTAGGATGTAAAAGAGAACCCAATAACACAATTATTGTATTTTATAAAATAATCCGCTATACTATGATTAACAGTTATAGCGGATTTTTTTATGGAGGCTTTGATGGATAGAACATTAAAATTACCGGTTGGAATAGATAATTTTGAAAAAATACGAAAATCGGGCTTTTATTATATAGATAAAACGAGGCTTATAGAGCAGCTCCTGCAAAATTGGGGAGAAGTAAATCTTTTTACCCGTCCGCGTCGTTTCGGCAAGACTCTTAATATGAGTATGTTTAAGAGCTTTTTTCAAATAGGTACGGATAAATCTATATTTGATGGCTTGTATATTTCACAAAATACAGCTTTATGCAATGAATACATGGGAAAATATCCGGTTGTGTTTATATCATTTAAAGATGTTAACGGGTTAACGTTTGACAGGGCATATGATGCACTTGTCCAGATAATAGGTGAAATAGCAAATGGATTTTCGTTCCTAATGAATAGTGATAAGCTCAGTAAAAATGAAAAAGAGCAGTATCAGGGAATTATACAGATTAAAGATGGAAAATATCATATGAGTGATGGTGTGGTTATTTCATCATTAAAAGTGTTATCTCAGCTTTTGACTAAACACTATGGCAAGAATACTATTTTTATAATAGACGAATATGATGTACCGCTGGATAAAGCATTCCAGCACGGTTACTACGATGAAATGGTCGAGCTTATCAGAGGTATTTTGGGAAAAGTTTTAAAAACAAATGATTATTTACAATTTGCAATTCTTACAGGATGTCTTCGTATCTCGAAAGAAAGCATTTTTACCGGAATAAATAATTTTAAAGTTTTATCGATTCTTGATGCCAGATTTGACGAGCAGTTTGGATTTTCGGATGATGAGGTGAAAAATCTTCTTGCAGACTATGGACTGGCATCACATTTTGAAGAGGCAAAGGAGTGGTATGATGGTTATCATTTTGGTAATGTGGATGTATACTGTCCTTGGGATGTTATAAATTATGTGGACAATCTTGTTGCTAATCCAACTGCCAGACCACAGACTTACTGGATAAACAGTAGCGGAAACAGCCTTGTAAGACGCCTTATAAATATAGCTGATTCGACAACCAAGGATGAGGTTGAGCGCTTAATTGCCGGAGAGTCTATTGAAAAAGTGGTTCATCTTGAACTTACGTACAATGAAATAGACAAAAATATAGATAATATATGGAGTGTACTTTTTACTACAGGATACCTGACAAAAGTAGGTGAAGTGAAATTGCCGGATAGTGAGAATTATGCACTTAAACTTGTTATCCCAAACAAAGAGGTCAGAGAAGTTTTTATTCTGCAGATACAGGAATGGTTCAAGGAAGTTGTAGCAAAGGACAATGATGAGATCAGAGTGCTGTCAAAGGCTATTCTTGAGGCTGACACTGAAAAGATTCAGAGACAGCTCAATATAATCATGGATCGTATGATAAGTATTCTGGACACTAAGGCTCGCGATAGACAGAAAGAAAATTTCTACCATGGTCTTTTGCTTGGCCTTTTGAGAGGAAGCAATCCGAACTGGCTGATCAAATCGAACAGGGAATCAGGGGATGGATTCAGTGACATTATCATAAAACCGGAGGATCCTGATTCGGGAATTATCATAGAGGTCAAATATGCAACGTCTTTTCAAGGATTGGATAAATCTTGTGAAGATGCAATGAATCAGATAAATACACGCAGATATGATGCTGTACTTCGTGAAGAGGGCAGATGCAATATCATAAAATACGGAATTGCATTTCATAAGAAGCGCTGTAAGGTGGTATCGGATAAGTAAATAGACTTAATAAAAAGATATTCTGATAAATAGGTTGATTGTAAAGTCGTGACAAAAATCCATTGCAATAATTAAAATTGCAATGGATTTTTTATTTTACAACTATGACACATCACAGGTTTATAATTATCATAACAATTAAACATCAGCAATCAATCAAGGAGAAGAAACTATGAAGAAAAAGAAAATTACAGCAATAATGGCAGTGATCATGATGGCAGCGGGGCTTTCAGCATGTTCACAATCAAATGCCAAGCTAGAGGGGAAATCCGGTATTGTAAAGGATGAGGATTCAAAGACAGAAGGGGACACTGGTGTAGTAGACCAGACTCCTGCTACGTATGTGCTGGATGCGGAGTATGTTAACAAAGACGATATAGTGTCAGTTGATGATACAATTGAGATAAATGGAATTACTTATAAAATTGAAAAGTATGAGCATACCACAGAGTTTGGAAACAGAAATAAGGATACGGTTGCAGAGTCTTTGAAAGATAGCTATGAAGGAAATATAGATGAAAATTATAACCTGAGCAATGGCTATAGTTATCTTTTTATAACGTTGACATTCACTTATAAGGATGGAGATGATAAGCAGCTTGAAGGAAATAGAAATGCAGGTATTCTGTATGCCATCAAGAATGATATGGAGAGAATACAGCAAAATTCAGATAGTGTATATATAGATAGCTATTGGCTTGGAGGAGATGAAAGTGACGTATATCATTATGTTTTAGGCAAAGGCGAGTGTATTACATCAGAGCTTGGATATATTATTCAGGATGAGGGAATACCTGAAGATTCTAAGTATATTTATTATTGTATAGAGGGTATAGATTCAAAAACCAATGATAAGGTGCAAAAATATTTTAAACTGGAGCTGTAGTTATGAATAGAATATTTAAACTCGAAATTAAACGTGCTTTTAGAAATAGATTGTTTGCTGCCACATTGTGTGTTGCGTTTGCAATATGTGTATGGCATTTTATGGAAAATGTGTGGATATGGAGGATGTATGTTTACTACGACATGTATCCATTGTCTGCATATGAGAAATGGATAGGTGCGGATAATGCAAGTGTGCAGCCGTTGCTGCTTTATCTGATAATGCCTGCTTTGTGTGCCATACCGTATGGCAGAAGCTTTTATTTTGATGTTAAATCAGGGTATGCTGCCCAGATCATATCAAGAGGAAAGAAGAGTGATTATATAAGAGCAAAATATGGAGCTGCATTTGTAAGCGGTGCGCTTATTGGAATGATACCACTGGTGTTTGACTTTCTGCTTACTGCAATGGTATTTCCGATGGTAATACCACAGGTAGGAACAGGCACATTCCCGGTAGCGGCAATGGATATCATGTCAGGGGTATTTTATACACATCCACTTGTATACAATCTGATTTTTGTGCTGATTGATGGCGGCTTCTGGGGACTTTTAAACTGTGCGGTGTTGTGGGCTGTTAATTTTGTAAGAAGCCGGTTCTGGATATTGCTGACACCGTTTATCATATACATATTTGTGTTCTGTATGGTTCATTTTGTAAACAGGGTGAGTTTATCACCGGTAATGTTTCTTAGACCAAGTGCACCGTTTAGAAATGATATCCGGGTTGTGATCTGTGCGTTTATTATCCTTATAGTGGTAAATATTATATTTTACATACATGCGGTAAAGAAAGAGCTTGTTGCTTATGAATAGGAGAATTTTTGCAAATCTGATCTTATATGATATCAGAAAAGGATTTAGGGAAAACAAGATAAAATGGATAGTCGGAGTATTCATATTTGTATTTTTTTCATTTATCACCGTCAGTGATTTTAGTGTAAATTCACCGGAGCTTGGATTTTTGGCATACTTTACAAATATACTTCAGGGTATGCCGCCATACATAAAGACAGATGACAGCGTATTTACCATTCCGGTGTCATGGTTTTTGTTTTATGCGTTTTTATTTTTTATGGTAGGATTTTATCCATTGTCAGATCTGTATGGTGCAGGCAAAAAGACACTGATATTGTCAGGCAGCAGGTTTAAGTGGTTATGGAGTAAGTACATATGGACGGTCATAAATGTGATCATGTATTATGCTGCAATGATACTGGTTCTTGCGGCTGTGACATGTGCAATCGGGAAGTGGAGCACAAAGCCTGATGATATGCTCATGGAAATGGGAATAGATATGCAGCAGTTTTCGACCGGAAATGAAGTGATTGTATGGCTGATACTGCCAATGTTATGCGCCTGTACAATTGCGGTGGTGCAGCTTACTATCAGTGTTTTTGCCGGTGCGATCGCTGGATATATTGTTTCAATAGTTTATCTTGTGGTATCTGTTTACTGGGTGAGTCCGTTTCTTATGGGAAATTATCTTATGATCATCAGAAACAACAGAATCTGTGCGCTCGGAATGGATGCGGCTGCCGGAATAATAAGCTGCATTATTGTGATGGTGGTTTCTATTGTGTCCGGAAGTGTGTATTTTAACAGAAAGAATATTTTGTGAGGTATTTTATGAAGATAGAGATAGAACATGTTTCTAAAAAGATAAAGGATGCTCTGGTACTCGATGATGTATGCATGACACTGGAAAGTGGTAATATATATGGATTTCAGGGCGTAAACGGCTCCGGCAAGACAATGCTTATGAGAGCGGTAAGCGGACTTATGTATCCTACAAGCGGTACCATCAGTATCGACGGCAAGGTGCTTGGAAAAAATATGGCTTTTCCGGAAAAGATAGGTATGCTTATTGAGAATCCTGCCTTTATAGATAGTTATACAGGCTATGACAATCTAAAAATGCTTGCATCAATAAATAAAGGTGAAGTTGATATAAGCAGGGCACTTGAAACTGTTGGACTGAACCCGCAGGATAAGAGAAAGTATAGAAAATATTCTCTTGGAATGAAGCAGAGACTGGGTATTGCCTGTGCCATTATGGAGGAACCAAAGCTTCTTTTGCTGGATGAACCTTTTAATGCCCTGGACAAGGCGGGACAGGAAAAACTGTCAGAAATCATAAGGGATATGCGTGATAAAGGAAGTCTTATACTGCTTAGCTCTCACGATAAGGATGAGCTTGAAAATCTATCAGATGTAATCTATCTGGTGGACAGCGGAAGGTTTAAATTGAAGTAACGAGGAGAATTTATTATGAAGCAAAGGAAATCAAAACAAGTAAGACTTTTTTCGGGAATGCTCATAGGAATTGTGATGATTGCTGTTTTGGCAAGGATTGTTTATCTGAATCATTGCTATCCATCCCCAAAGGTCATCACATATACAGAAAATGACACCATTAAGCTTGGAAATTATGAGCTAAAGCAGACCGGATGGGAGTGGGGCGATGGCAGTCTCCTAAAAGAAAAATGTCCTGATTATGTATATGATCAGACGGATGATGGTTCAGAGTATCCTTTAGACAGTGTGCGTGTGGGGCTTATAACCTTGTCAGTTACCAAAGTAAAGGACGATACAACATCACTTGATCTTACAAGCCTTGCGTTTGAAATGGAAACCAAGGGTAATCAGTATGACATGGAGCTGTTTTTTAAATTAAATCCAACTTTGGAAGCTTTGGAGATAAAGCTTAATGCCGGTGAGGAGGCATCCTTTGTTATACCATATACAATGAATGAGCAACAGGTATCAAAGAAAGACTGGAACAGGGTAGATAAGATGAAGCTGTATATGGTGCTGCAGTATTATCCGCAGAAGATAAGGTTGTGCTGTAATGGTTAATAAAAAGTTTATAATTTTTATTAGCACTCACTATTGACGAGTGCTAATAATAGTGCTATAACATACTTGTAAACAAAAGAAAGCAAATTTCCAAAAGGAAAGTTACAGGTATATAAGGAGGTATGACCTATGTTATTAACAACTACAAACAACAACTTATTTGATACATTTTTCAGTGATCCATGGTTCAATGATCCTTGGTTTGATGACAGGGACGTACAGAAGGCACAGAAGAAATTATACGGACACAACGGAAAGAGAATGATGCTCACCGATATCAAGGAAAGCGATAAAGGCTATGAGCTTGAGATGGATCTTCCGGGATTCAAAAAGGATGAGATTAAGGCTTCTTTAGAGAATGGTTATCTGACCATTACAGCAGAGAAAGGCTTAGAGAAAGATCAGAAAGAGGAAGAGGGCAAGAAGTATATCTGCAGAGAGCGCTACTCAGGAAGCTGTCAGAGAACCTTCTATGTGGGTGACGAGATTGAGCAGGATGACATAAAGGCATCCTTCAAGCATGGAATCCTTCGCCTGGATATTCCAAAGAAGCAGCCTAAACCACAGGTTGAGGAAAAGAAATGTATCTCCATCGAGGGATAATCAGATATTGCAAATGATAAGCGGGCTGCCTGTGCAGTCCGCTTATACTATATGGTGTAATGTATATTGTTTAATTATGATGATAAATTGTTACAGGTAAATAGAAAGGCAGGTGAGTATAATGGCAGCAAAGAGAGATTATTATGAGACTCTCGGAGTGAACAAGGGTGCAGATAAAGATGCAATAAAGAGGGCTTATCGTAAGCTGGCAAAGAAGTATCATCCTGATACCAATGCAGGTAATCCGCACGCTGAGGAGATGTTCAAGGATGTCACGGAGGCATACAATGTCCTCAGTGATGAGAAAAAACGTAAGCTCTATGATGAGTTTGGCTTTGCTGGTCTGCAGGAGGGCTTTTCCGAGGAGGCTGCAAGACAGGCTGCACAGGGTGGCTTCGGTGGCTTTGGAGGCTTCGGCGGCAATGGTTCTTTCAGTGGTTCATACAGCTCAAATGGCGGACCATTTACACATCAGGAATTTCATTTTGAGAACGGCTCCGGGGATATGGATGATATTTTCTCAATGTTCGGAGATATGTTTTCTCATGGTGGCGGTAATCACAGTGGCTGGAGTACAAGTGGTAACAGTGGATTTACCGGAAATAGCGGTAGCTGGAGTAATTTCTCAGGTGGCAGAAGTTCAGCCGGTCGCAAGGGTTCTGATGTTATGGCTGACCTTACGATTTCATTTGACGAGGCTGTTTTTGGATGCGAGAAATCTATTTCGTTACAGGATCCGACCACAGGCAAGGCTTCCAATCTGTCCATCCATATTCCGGCAGGAATCGAGTCTGGCAAGACAGTCAGACTTAAAGGACAGGGCAATCCGGGCAGAAACGGTGGTGCAGCCGGAGATGTGCTTCTCAACGTAAATGTGACACCGAGCAGTGAGTTTGAGCGGAAGGGACAGAATGTATACAGTACAATCCGTGTTCCGTTTACGACAGCGGCTCTCGGTGGTAAGGCGAGGGTGCATACTCTTTATGGAGATGTGGAGTGCAGCATCAAGGCAGGTACACAGGGCGGCAGCAAGATACGTCTCAAGGGTAAGGGTATTTCGAGCATGAAGAATCCTTCAGTAAAGGGAGACCAGTATGTGACTGTTGAGATTTCGGTTCCACGCAGGCTTACGCCAAGGGCAAAGGAAGCACTTGAGGAATACAGGGCTGTGAGCTGATAAATTTTAGCTGATAAATTTTATGTGCTTTATATATGGAAAACAAATTTGAAATCCGCTATACTATAGGTATTATAGTACAGCGGATTTTTTGCCTGATGAGATAATAAGAAAGGACACAAAATGAGCAATTATATAATGGATCTTAGAAAGGTGGTCGGACATGCCCCTTTACTGCAGGCGGCAGCGAGCATCATCATTGAAAATGAAAACGGACAGGTGCTTCTCGAAAAGCGCACAGACAATCACCAGTGGGGCTACGCAGGCGGTTCTATAGAGCTTGGAGAGACTGTTGAGGAGGCTGCAAAAAGAGAACTTTTTGAGGAGATGGGACTTGTTGCAGACGAGATGGAGCTGTTTTATATCAATTCAGGCGAGGAGACTCACTACATCTATCCTAACGGCGATGAAGTCTATAATGTGGAAATCATATACATATGCCGCAAATATCATGGCACCATAAAGCGCCAGGAGGAGGAAGTCGAGGAGCTTAAGTTTTTCGATGTGGATGATATTCCGGAGGATATTTCTGAGCCGATTAGACCGGTATTCAGAGAATATATAAAGATGAGGAAAAGAGAGTAGCGATACTCTCTTTTCCTCATATGACATGTGAAATATCGAAGCTTACATGGCAATAGGAGAAGTATTATCCTCATATTCGAAGCTATGCTCATAGATATATTCTGGAGCACAATCTATTTCATCATTCATCCATGTAATGACGCCATGCATAATTTTAAAATTTGAAAATATAGCATCATCTTCAAGTGGTTTAAATGCACTACCTGTTAAAACGGATGCATCAAACACTCTTTTTTCACCGCCTGAAAATGTCACAATCATCATTAAATGATCTGTAACTTTTGCATCTGTTATAGAAATCTTATTTGATTTTTCACTTGCGTAAGCTATACCATTGACTTCAAACATTGTAATTCTCCTTATAATGGATTAATCTTATCGAAGTGTTCTCCTCGTACGGCATTATTCCAGGCTTTGTATACTTCCTCTTCATGAATCGCCAACCAACCGATTATTATTTTTAATTGTTTTGCTGGAATTGAGCCTGCGAGAAGGTCTCCGTCAACTGCCACAACTGCTTCGTAGTCGCCATAAAATGCATGAATATGTGGCTTGTGATGCTGTTGTGTATCATTAAAATACATTTTAATAATAATACCATAAAATCTGCTTAATTCTGGCATAAATCCCCCTTTTATAAATACATTTTGATAATTCAATCATATCAAAAATTTATAAAAATTACAATTATAAATAAACTTTAACACTTTAAACCTTTAAATGAAAAAAGTGCTTGCGCATGTCTTATAAAAGAGTTATCATAGTACAAAACGAAACACTTAGGAGGATTTACAATGGAAAAGCGTATTTCAGGTCACACAGGCTTATTAGCACTCATAGGATCACCGGTCGGTCATTCGGGTTCACCGGCTATGTACAATTACAGTTTTGAAAAACTCGGTCTGGACTATGCATACGTTGCATTTGATATAAAAGAAGACAAGGTTAAGGATGCTATTGCAGCAATGAAGACCTTCAATATGCGTGGATGTAATGTGACCATGCCTGATAAGGTAGAGGCTGCAAAGTACATGGACGAGCTTTCACCGGCAGCCCAGATTATCGGAGCCATAAACACTATAGTAAATGACAACGGCAAGCTTACAGGACACATCACAGATGGTGAGGGATTTGTACACAACTTAAAGGATCACGGAATTGACATCAAAGGAAAGAAAATCACTGTTGCCGGAGGCGGCGGAGCCGCTACAGCTATCCAGGTGCAGTGCGCATTGGACGGAGCTCGTGAGATTACTATTTTCAACAAAAATGATGCTTTCTTCGAGCGTACACTACAGACTGCAGAGAAGATCAAAAAAGCAGTTCCTGAATGTGTTGTAAATGTATACGATATTGATGATACAGCCAAGATGACAGAGGAAATCCAGTCAAGCGATATCTTTGCAAATGCAACAATCGTTGGCATGAAGCCTCTGGATGATCAGAGCGTGGTAAAAGATCTTTCAGCTTTCAGACCGGGGCTTGTAGTTGCAGATGCAGTTTACAATCCGGAGGAGACAAAGCTTCTTCGCGAAGCAAAAGAGGCAGGCTGCACATGCGTAGGCGGAAAGGGAATGCTCTTATGGCAGGGTGTCGCCGCATTCAAGCTTTACACAGGACAGGATATGCCGGTTGATGATGTGAAGAAACTGTTCTTCAGCTAGATTTAAGTTCTTATTACAATATCATTAGATAGCTTCCTGTTATACAGGAATATGATAAAACAACAGCTCGCGGTTTCACGCGAGCTGTTGTTTTTTAGGAGTTTTTATAGGTTTATTATTTTAAAGGAGAATTTTGCAACTATTCCCATAATCAGAAATAGTTACGAGGTTTTATAAATAATCGTGACGGGCAAGCACGTTTAAGATATTTCTACCTTCCTCTGTACCCTCAATGATTCTGCGGGCACGCTTGCTGTCTCCGATATTTACGATTTCAACATTGGTATTACTGAAGGCTTCATCAATCTCTGAAAGAACAGGTGTGTTGGCTCTCATACCAAGGCAGATGAATCCGTAATCAAATGGGATTTCCTCAATCTCACCCTCTGGATTCTTTACGATGAAACGGTCATTCTTAACCTCCTGCAGAGCAGTGTTGGTCATCTGTTTTACACCGTATTTTGCCATTTTTGCGTTTGTGTCACACTTTGTGACAGGGTCAAGTCCGTTTCCAATCATTGGAAGCATCTCAACCATTGTTACCTCTGCGCCTCTTTCTGTGAAGAATTCCATCACGTCAAGACCTACGGCACCACCGCCGATGATGGCGATTTTCTGTCCCTTCATATCTTCAGGATACTCATTGATGCGCTCAATCATCTTAAGGACTGTGGCTACATTTGTGCCATCCTTGTCAACGAGGTCGTGAAGACCAGTGATAGGTGGGAGAGTAGGTACAGAGCCTGTTGCGTTTACTATGATATCAGGGTTTAAGGCCTTTACCATATCAACTGTTGCTGCTGTATTTTTGAAAACAAACAGGTTGTGAAGCTTGCTTGCACGGTGAATCATGTAGTTAGGGAAGTCTGCAAGACGCTTCTTGTCAGGAATCTTGGAGATAACTGATGCAAGTCCGCCAAGCTCAGCCTTCTTCTCAATGAGGAAGGTTGTACATCCAACCTCTGCTGCTGTGCAGGCTGCCTCAAGACCGGCAGTACCACCACCGATTACAACCACGTTGCAAGGCTTATTTACCTTTGTTTTCATGTAATCCTCACCACTGTTTACGGCAGGGTTTACTGTACAGCGGATTGGCTGGTTGAGACCGATTCTGTGTCCGGCGCATCCGATGTTACATGAGATACATTTTCTGATATCGCACACATTTCCGAACTCTACCTTATTAACCCACTCAGGGTCAGCGATAAGTCCACGACCCATACCGATGAAATCAGCATCGCCTCCTGCAAGGATATCCTCGGCTACCTGTGGGTCACGGATATTTCCTACTGTGATACATGGCTTGTTGTATTTCTCTTTTACAGCCTTTGCCATGAATGAGCGCCATCCGTCAGGTAAGTAGTTTGCATCAATCTGGTACTGGATAGATCCGTTAAGACCGGCAGATACGTCGAATACATCTACTTCCTTCTCAAAATACTTTAAGTACTCAAGTGTGTCCTCAAGTGTGTTTCCACCCTCCATGAGCTCGTCTGCACTGATACGGACGAAGATAGGGAAGAAAGGTCCAACCTGCTTACGAACCTCCTCGATAACCAGCTTTGCAAATCTTGCACGGTTCTCGGCAGAGCCGCCGAACTCGTCAGTTCTCTTGTTTGTGATAGGTGAAAGGAACTGACTGATAAGGTAAGAGTGTCCTGCGTGGATTTCAACAGCGTCGAAGCCGCAGATCTGGGCACGCTTGGCTGCCTCACCGTATTTCTTTACGATATGCATGATTTCATCCTTCTCGAGCGGTCTAGGGATTTCTCCGCCTGCCTTTGAAGGTACGTCTGATGCTGATACAGGCTGCATTCCGATACGTGAGCTCATTGCAGAAGCACCGGCGTGATTTAACTGTATTGCGATACATGCACCGTGCTTGTGAACACTCTCGCAGAGCTTGAAAAGTCTTGGGATGTAGTTGTCCAGATCAATACGAAGCTGTGTTGTTCCGTTTGAACCCTGCGGAGAGTCAACGCTTGCATTCTCAACGATGATGAGACCAGTGCCGCCCTTTGCTCTCTGCTCATAGTAGTTTATGTGGAGAAAGCTCATTTCTCCGTTCTGCTCACCGTAGTTAGTTCCCATTGGAGTCATGACGATACGGTTCTTTACTGTCATTCTGCGTACTGTAATTGGCTCAAAAATATGTGGATATTTGTTTTTCATAGTATTTTTTCTCCTTAATCTGCTAACCGGGTGGGCACACGGTAGTGTAAATTGCTCTCATTACATTATAGTTTTGTTTTATTAAACTGATTGTAAATATTTGTTATCAAAGGCTGTGATATACAAAGTATGTGATTTTTTTAACAATCAAAAAGTGCAATGCACTCTTGTTACATTCAAGGTACAGCAAAAATGTATAAATGTCCAATGCATCTTTTATACGAAATCTATAGTTTTTGTCTATCAAATGGTGTATATTATTTCTAGACTTAATATATTAAATACACAGGGGGTGTACTATGAATCTGAGTCAATTGCAGTATTTCAAGGTACTGGCGCAGGAAGAACATTATACGAGGGCGGCACAGATGCTGTCGATTACGCAGCCGTCTTTAAGCCATGCAATCTCACAGCTTGAGCAGGAGCTTGGTACGCGTTTGTTTGAGAAAAAGGGAAGAAATGTCGTGCTGACCAGATATGGGAAGATGTTTCTGCCGTATGTTGAGGAATCATTAAAGGTGCTTAATGAGGGTGTGCAGCGCATTCAGGAGGTCAATGGCAGCAGGCATGGAATCATACATCTGGCATATATATATACGATGGGAAGTGAGTTCGTGCCAAGGCTGGTGCGTAAATTTCTCGATGCATACCCGGATTATGATATAGAATTTCATTTTACGGTTGGAACAACAGGTGAGATTATAGATGGACTAAAGGATGACAAATATGACATAGTTTTTTCTTCTTATAAGGATGGGGAACAGGATATAGATTTTAAGAAGATTGCGAATCAGAAGCTTGTGCTTGCAGTGCCCATGGACCATCCGCTTTCCATAAAGGACAGTGTGGATTTGCGCGACACAATAGAGTATCCGCAGATTTATTTTGAGAAGGGCAGCGGTCTGCGTCCGGTCATTGACCAGATGTTTGAGGAGATAGGACAGTTTCCGAAGGTAGCCTTCGAGATGGAGGAGGATTCGAGTATGGCGGGTCTCGTGGCGCAGGGCTTTGGAATAGCTGTGATGCCTGATATTCCAATACTTCGGTCACTTTCTGTAAAGACGCTTGATATATACAATCCTCCTTATGAGAGAGCGGTGTATCTGGCAACGCTTAAGCAGAGATATTTATCACCGGTTGCGAAGGCATTTATCAGGTTTGTGATCGAGGAGACTGCCTAGCTGCAGCTTTCCCGCACAAATTCTATGAAGCGCTTGATAGCCGGAAGCTGGTATTTGCCTGTCATGTAGCCCATGTATACAGTGTGTGAGAATGACTCATGCGATACGAGGTGGCGTATGCAGATGTCATCGCGGTGAATTGCATCGACATCTGCGACAAGCGCAATGCCAAAGCCCTGCGCCACGAGGGAGGCGATGCCGTTCTCATCGGGTGACTCACATATGAAGTTTGGCGATACATCATGCTTCTTGAAAAAGCTTCTGGTGTACTTGCCAAGGCCTGAGTGTCTGGCATAGCCGAGCACAGGATAGTCAGCGAAATCAGTGGCTTCCATGGTATCCTTAAGTGTCAGTGGGTGACCGGGAGGCAGTATGGCAACTATTTCCTGCTTTATAATAGGAACAAAATCAATACCATTTTCATCTGGCGAGTATGAACCGAAAATTATGTCATACTTGCCTTTTTTTAATCCCTCAATATTCACAGAGGTGATGTCCTGAAAGAAATTGAACGTGATATTTTTATTTTCCTTTTCGGTGAGGAAAGAGCGCACGATAGTTGGGATAAACACCTTTGCAAGAGGTGATACGTAGGCGATATCGATGTGTCCGCCATCGGTTGCAATCTGGTGCATTTTGTTCTCGGCTCTCTTTACATCGTCCAGAATAGTAGACACGTGTTCTAAAAAAATCTCCCCGGCCTTGGTCAGTATTACATTCCTGCCTCTCTTTTCAAATAAAGTGACGCCAAGCTCGTCCTCTAAAGCAGCTATCGAACGGCTGAGGCTTGGCTCTGTGATATTCATTTTTTCGGCAGCCTGATTGAAGTGTTCCAGAACTGCCGCTTGGTAAAAATAACTTAATTGATTGAGCGTCATGCATAAGTCTCCTTTGAATAATAGATACAGTCTATGGATTACAAATATTATAGCCTAAATTTGTGCATATTATAACATGATTAGTACAGTAATGCTATTAAAAAATAACAAAATAAGCATTGGAAGTACCAAAAATTATGCGTTATAATATCATTATCAAAGGTTGTTAAGTTTTTAACGAAGTGGGCATCGTTGAAAACATAGCTAAGTAAAATACGAATAATCAATATTATAACATTTAAAAATGAAGGAGATTTAATCATGGCAGAGAGAATTACAGGACACACAGAACTCATCGGACTTATGGCTTACCCAATCAGACATTCAAGCTCACCGGCAATGCACAATGAGGCATTTGCATATCTTGGACTTGATTACGCATATCTGGCATTTGAGGTTGACAACAACACTCTTGAGGATGCAGTTAAGGGAATCAGAGCATTAAAGCTTGTAGGCTCTAATGTATCAATGCCAAACAAGACCGTTGTAGGACAGTACTTAGACAAGCTTTCACCGGCAGCAGAGCTTTGCGGAGCTGTAAATACAATAGTAAACGAGAACGGAGTACTCACAGGACATATCACAGACGGTATCGGCTTCATGCAGGCACTCAAGGATAACGACATCGATGTTATCGGAAAGAAGATGACAATCGCAGGAGCAGGCGGAGCTGCTACAGCTATCGAGATTCAGGCAGCACTTGACGGTGTCAAGGAAATTTCAATCTTCAACATCCATGACAAGTTCTGGGCAAACGCTGAGGAGACAGTTAGAAAGATCAACGAGAAGACAGACTGCAAGGCAACTCTTTACGACCTTGATGACAAGGAGAAGTTAAGAGAAGAGATGGCTGATTCCTACATCTTTGTAAACGGAACAGGTGTTGGCATGAAGCCGCTCGAGGGAATGTCTGTAGTACCTGACAAATCATTCTTCCGTCCTGAGCTTATCGTAATTGACGTACCTTACTCTCCACTTGAGACAAAGATGCGTTCTATGGCAAAAGAGGTGGGCTGCAAGACAATGAACGGTCTTGGAATGATGCTTTTCCAGGGAGCAGCAGCCTTCAAGCTTTGGACAGGAAAAGATATGCCAATCGAGCATATGAAGGAAGTATTAAACATCAGATATGATGATTAATCATAATTTGCAACTATTAAAATTTGTAATTATTAAAATGTACTCACGGAATCGCAGCAGCTAAGTGTTTTCCGGTTGCGATCCGCAAGCGCATTAGAATGTGGATTACGTGAGTAATAGCTAATAACTAGGAGAAAAAGATGAACAAAAAATATTTACCTAGCGCATTAATCCTTTACTTAAACTACTTTATACACGGAGTAGGCTGCTCTATCCTCGGACAAGCAGTCATCAAGGAGGCTCTCGCAGCTTCATGGGGAGTACAGGTTATGGCTATCACAGCCATCTCGGCAGCACTTGGACTTGGACGTCTTATCGCACTTCCGTTTGCAGGACCTTTATCAGATAAGCTCGGACGCCGTATCTCAACAGCAATCGGAAGCGGTTCATATGCTATTTATCTTATCGGACTTGCACTTGCATTCAATGCAGGAACACATGGTGGATACCAGATTGCATATATCTGCGCTATCATTGGCGGTATTGCAAACTCATTCCTTGATACAGGAATTTACCCTGCAGTATCGGAAATCATCTACAAAGCACCGGGTGTTGCAACAATGGGAATCAAATTCTTCATCGCTATCGCACAGATGCTTTTACCATTCGTACTTGGTATGACAGTTGCTACAACAGCAGCAGGACTTACATCATACAACACACTGTTCTTCGGATGTGGAATCATCTACATCGTACTTTTAGTATTAGTAATGATCTTCCCGCTTCCTGATACTGATGCAAAAGCAGAGGGAAAGAAAGAAGGACTTATTGCAAGCTTAAAGCACACACATTTCTCTGTTGAGTCAATTGCAATGATTATCATTGGATTTACATGTACAGGAACCTTCCAGTTATGGCTCAACTGTGCACAGAACTTTGCAAAAGAGAACGTAGGCTGGGCTGATCCGTCAGTTATGCAGTCATACTACTCTGCAGGAACCATGATAGCTCTTATCGTAACAGCTCTTTTAACAAGAAAAATCAAGGACGTTAGATTTATCCTTGTTTACCCTGTAATCTGCCTTGCAACAATGGTAGTAGTGTTGGTCGGACAGACAAAGCCACTCATGATCGCAGGTGCATTCATCATCGGATGGGCAGGAGCAGGCGGACTTTTACAGATCGTAACATCTGTATGCAACATGCTCTTCCCTAAGATCAAGGGAACAGTAACAGCGCTTGTAATGATCGCTTCATCACTTTGCAACTACACAATCCTTACAGCGGCATCAAAGATGCAGCCATCACAGGTTATGGTAATGAACATCGTGCTCACAGCAATCGGCGTGGTACTTGGATTATTCGTAAACCTGCGCTATACTAAGATGGTAGAGCTGTCAAAAGAGGATTAGTATGTTACTCAAACTTCCCATACTATGGGAGCCGGCCTAGCATACAGTGTATTTCTCAGAAAAAATATGAAGTTAACCACGCGGCAAATATAGTTTTTTGAATGGAAGGTTTTAGTACATTAAATTATACTGGGGAGTATAATTATCATACAGTCTAATATAAAGTAAGAAAGGAAAAAATCATGAACACCATTAAGGTTAGAGATATTGAAATCGGTGCGGGCGCACCTAAAATCATCGTTCCTATCGTAGGCGTTACAAAAGACGATATCATCGCAGAGGCAAAGACATTTGACTCTATCCCTGTTGATATGGTTGAGTGGCGTGTTGACTGGTTCGAGAATGTATTCGAGTTTGACAAAGTTGAGGAGGTATTAAAGGAGCTTCGTGATGCTCTTGGAAATATTCCAATCCTTATGACATTCCGTACTTCAAAAGAGGGCGGAGAGAAAGCAATCGAGCCTGAGGCTTATGCCGAGCTTAACATCAAGGCTGCACAGACAGGATACGTTGATTTTGTAGATGTAGAGATTTTCACAGGCGATGAGATTGTAAAGAAAATCATCGACGGCGTACATGCTGCAGGTGCAAGAGTTATCGCTTCAAACCATGACTTCTTCAAGACTCCTGCACAGTCTGATATCGTTTACAGACTTCGCAAGATGCAGGATATGGGAGCTGATATCCCTAAGATTGCAGTTATGCCACAGAATAAGCGTGACGTACTCACACTTCTTGCTGCTACAGAGGAAATGGTTACAGATTACGCTGACAGACCAATCATCACAATGTCTATGGCAGGCACAGGTGTTATCAGCCGTCTCTGTGGTGAGGTATTCGGATCTTCAATGACATTCGGTGCCGCTAAAAAGGCATCAGCTCCGGGACAGATGGGAGTAGAGGATCTGTCTACAGTACTTGGATTACTTCATAAGAGCATGTAATTGATTGTGCTTTAAGTAAAAGCCTGTTGCATGTAAAAAGTGCAATAGGCTTTTTTAATGAATAAAATACTTTATCGCGTTAAGTGAATAAAGAATAAACGAGGGAGGATAAATAATGGCAGTTATTAACAACAGAGAAGCATATCTTGCATCAGAGCCTGAGATGGACATAACACAGTTTCATAAAACAGCTCTTGATCTTAAATATGCAGATGAATCAGAAAATCAGATTCTGGACATTTTCTATCCGGAAGATGGAGAAGGTCCATACCCACTGGTAATAGTATTCCATGGTGGGGCTTTTGCGGCGGGACACAAGAGAACACATTATATCAAATCAATGTGTCTGCCTATAACACAGGGATATGCAGTTGCAACAGTAGAGTACAGACTCTACCACGAAGCAAAATGGCCGGCACAGCTTATCGATGGAAAAGCTGCAATCCGCTATTTACGTGCAAATGCAAAAGAGTTAAATCTCGATCCTGACAAATTCGCAGTATGGGGCAACTCAGCAGGAGGAACTGTTACACAGCTTCTTGCGGTAACAGGCGATGAAGAGGATATGGATGATTTAAGCGTTGGAGTAAAGGCTTCATCAAAAGTAAACTGTGCAATCGCATGGTACACAATAAGTGAGCTTTGCTCTGCAGAGCAGTTTGGAACTGATATTGCAGATATCAGAAACAAAACAGGCGCAGGAAAAGGCATGATGCCAAACGATGGAAAGGGCAACGACTCAATGTTTACAGCTCTTTTAGGATACAATCCGCTCTTATATCCTGATCGCACTGCAAAGGTAAGCCCTATAAGTCATGTCAAAGAGGACTGTCCACCAATGCTGCTTCAGCACGGTACAAATGATCTTGTTATAGATTATCACCAGTCTTCTTATATGTATGAAAAAGTCAAAGCCGTATGTGGAGAGGATCGCGTAGAGCTTGAGCTTTTTGATAACGAACCACACGGTTCACAGGTAATAAAGGCAGATGCCAATATAGAAAAATGTATCGATTTCTTAGACAAGCAGTTTTTCGATGGAAAAAATCCATATCGTAAGCCACTTGGAAAAATCAAAATCGTTGGAGAGGAATAGAAAAAATGTCAACAGCAATATCTGTAATAGGATTACTTGCAGCAGCGGTAATCTTCGTAATCGCAATATGGAAAGGTCTTGATGTATTTACATCGACAATCCTTGTATCATTTATCATCATTTTAACAAGCTGGATGAACTGGTGGGATTCACTCACATTATACGCAACAGGCTATGTCGGATTCATTCAGAACAATGTATTTGTACTTGTAATCGGTGCCGTATTTGGTGAGCTTATGGCTGCATCAGGATGTGCCGAGTCAATCGCAAATGTTATCACTGAGAAAATGGGTGCTAAAAGAGTTATTCTTTCAATCGCACTCATCACAACTGTTTTCGTATACGTAGGTGTATCTGGATTCGTAGTACTTTTCGTACTTGCTCCTATCGCTACAATCATGATGAAACAGGCAGGATATCCATACAGAATGATTCCTGGAATCATCTTTATCGGAGCTACATGTTCTGCAATGATTCCATTCGCAATCAACATCACAAACATTATGCCTGCACAGTATCTCGGTACATCAATGGGATCTGCTCCAATCCTTGGATGGGTAGCATTTCTTGTATCGTTTGGTGTCGGATATTTTTACATGGTACACGCAGCAAAAAAAGCAGCAATCAAAGAGGGCACAGCTATTGATGAGTCACAGCCTGTAAAGATCACTCCTACAAGAGATGACCTCCCTAATTTCTTTGTAGCACTTATCCCATTTATTCTTGTAGTAGCACTTGTACTTTTACTTTCTAACCTTACAGATATGAACACAAACGCAGTAGTAGTGCTCAGCATGTTTGTCGGTTCTGTAGCAATCGTAGTACTTTGCCACAAGCAGGTCGGTGCAGTTACAAAAATCCTTGAAAAAGGTGTAAATAATGGTGTTGGTGCAACAGTTATGGCAGCAGCTATCCTTGGATTCTCAGGTGTACTTCAGGCATGTCCGGGATTCCAGTCAATCATCGATTTCGTAATGGGAATCAAGATGAATCCATATGTTACAGAGTTTATCGGATTAAACGTACTTGCAGGTATCCTCGGAAGTGGAACATCAGCTATTGCAATGTTCTTCGAGCATCTTTCAGACGGACTTCTTGCAAAGGGCGCAAGTGCCGGAGCGCTTCACAGACTTGCACCTGCATGTGCAACAGGTATGAATACTCTTCCAAATGCCGGAGGAATGGTTGCACAGCTTCGCTGGATGAAGCTTTCACTTGCAGAGAGTTACTGGTATGTATTCGTTACATCTGTTCTTGCTCCTATGGTAGGTTCAATCGCAGCAGTAATTGTAGCAATGATTCTTTATTAATCATATAGCTGGGACGAATGTAATTAAATGAAAAATGCATCATTACGTAGTATTTATGTGATGGTGCATTTTTGTTTTAATGAGAACTTGTGATGCAATATTTTGTATAGATAGATTTTCAGGTGGCAGATTTTGGAAAAATGACAAAATATGTAGAGAACAATCGGCATTTTTGATAAAATATGATTAATTATTTAATAAATATGCAGTGGCAGGTATTCGAAACAGTCAACTGCAAAACTTTATAGGAAGGGTATATTACATGAAGAAAATTTTACACTATCTGGATGAATATCTTGAAGAATTTCTGATGGTCATTTTCCTTATAGCGATGACACTTATAATGGGTATTCAGGTGTTTTCCAGATACGTCCTTGGCATGTCGCTTTCATGGTCTGAGGAAATCACAAGATACCTGTTTATCTGGTCGGCATTTTTGAGTGTCAGTCTTTGCACACGTAAATGCATATCCATAAAGATAGACCAGTTTATACAGCTTTTTCCACGAAGAGGAAAATCGCTCTGGAAGGTGCTCAATCTGACAGTTGAGTTTGTGTTTTTCGTATATCTGATACCGTATTCATTCATATATCTGAAAAATACGATAGAAAGCGGTCAGGTAAGTCCTGCCTGCGGTATACCTATGTACTATGTGCAGGCGGCACCGTTTGTATGCTTTATAATCACGGCTTTCCGCATCGCGCAGAGATGGTTTGGCGAGTGGAAAATTGTCTTGAAAAAAGATGAAAAGCTGCTTGAAGAGGGCAGTATCGCCTCGGTTATCGAGGAAGCCGTTGTTGAAGATTCTTACCGCGAGAAAGAGCTCGTGGAGGAGATTGAAGCAATTGACAGTAAAGCTAAAAAAGAAAGGAAAAATAGATGTCAGCAGTAGTAGTTTTTATATTGTTCGTAATATGTCTTATAATCGCGATTCCTGTATCTATTTCCCTTGGAATAGTGGCAGTGCTGCCGGGCGCGTTTGACTCATCTTTTACAGCCAGTGCCAGCTATGTCATCCGCTCTATGCTCGGAGGAATCGACAGCTTCCCGCTTTTAGCAGTACCGATGTTTGTGCTTGCCGGAATCGTCATGGCACATGGCAAAATCTCACAAAAATTGTTCGATGTTTTTGTGTATTTTATAGGAAAAAGAACCGCAGGAATCCCATGTGCGGTTATCATCACATGCCTGTTCTACGGAGCTATCTCAGGTTCAGCACCTGCAACCGTTGCAGCAGTCGGAAGCATGACCATTCCGCTTCTTATGGAGCTGGGCTACAAAAAGGATTTCTCCACGGCGATTGTTGCGGTTGCGGGAGGACTCGGAGTTATCATTCCACCGAGTATTCCGTTTATCATGTACGCGATGGCAACCGGTGAGTCGGTCAGTGATCTCTTTCTTGCAGGAATCATTCCGGGACTTATGATAGGAGCGCTTCTTATGTTTTATGCATATTACCACTGCAAGCGCTATGGAGAGGACAAGGAAAAGATAAATGCAAAGGTCTCAGAGCTTAGAAGCAAGGGACTTTTTAGCATATTGAAGGACAGTATATGGGCACTTTTGAGCCCGGTTATAGTGCTTGGATGTATTTATGCCGGTATAGCTTCGCCTACAGAGGCAGCGGTGATTTCGGTATTCTATGCGCTTTTTGTAAGTCTTTTTATTTACAAATCCATAAAGGTAAAAGAGATATGGGGTATCATGGTGGAGGCGATGAAGACTTATGCACCTATACTGTTTATTCTTGCCGCATCGACCGCGTTTTCACGCGTGCTCACACTCATGCAGGTGCCACAGACAGTCAGCGCATGGATACTTGCACATTTTACAAACGAGATAGTACTTCTTATTGTTATAAATGTGTTCCTGCTTATCGTGGGAATGGTTATGGACACCACACCGGCTATCCTTATATTAAGTCCGATTCTGCTTCCAATCGTGCAAAGCATCGGAATGAACCCGATCCATTTCGGAGTAGTGATGATTGTAAACCTTGCAATCGGTTTCGTTACACCTCCAATCGGTGTAAACCTGTTTGTGGCAAGCTCACTGACGGATGTGCCGGTTATGCGGATAGCAAAGAAGGCGGCGCCTATGATAGGATACTTCCTGCTGTCACTGCTGATACTTACATTTGTACCGGCGATTAGTCTCTTCCTTCTGTAGTATCTAATGTACTCTCGGAATCATTGATTAGTAAATTTCGGGAGCGCATTTGAGGTATAGCGTTTTTTAATTAACTACACCACACTAGGAAAACAGTAATTAATCATAAAATGGAGAAAAATATGAGTAGATTTGGCTTGTTTTTATGTAAAAAAGCTGGTAAATATAATAAACCGCGTAAATCGTATAGCAAATATAGATTGTGGAGAAGAGCAGCAGCCGTCATGATGATAATTTCGCTTACAGCAGGACTTGCCGCGTGCGGTGGCTTAGCTGGTGAAGGCTCGCAGGCCGCAGCTAAGGATGCAGGGGTACAGCGCTACGCATGGCCTCTCGGCAGCTCAAGTCCTGAGGACACTGTGACACAGATATATGCGGAGAAATTTGCCGATGAAGTGGACAGATTAAGCGATGGAATGATGAAAATCAGTGTGTATCCAAACAGTGTACTGGGCGGAGACAGAGAGCTTCTCGAGTCATGCAAGGATGGAGATATACCTTTTGTAGTGCAGAACACTGCGCCGCAGGTCACTTTTATGAAGGATACTGCAGTATTTGATATGCCGGCACTTTTTGACAGCATTGATGAGGTGCGTGAGCATGTGGACAATCCAAAGTTTATGAAGCTCATGCAGCAGGTATACAATGACGGCGGCTACGAGCTTTTGGGATATGCAGACCAGGGCTTCCGTGTCATGACAACAAACAAAAAGATAGAAAGCCTTGCTGATTTTAAGGGTCAGAAAATCCGTACCATGGAAAACTCTTACCATATGGCATACTGGAAAGCGCTCGGAGCAAGCCCGACACCTATGACCTTCTCTGAGGTGTATATCGGCTTACAGCAGGGCACTATAGATGCGCAGGAAAATCCATACGAGGTAATCGTATCCAATAAGCTCTACGAGCAGCAGGATTATGTAGTGGAGACAAATCATCTGCCACATCTGATATCGCTCATAGTAAGCGAGGAGTTCATGAAAGGACTGACAGATGAGCAACAGCAGATTATCCGTGAGGCGGCCGAGACAGCGAAACAGTACGCCAGAGAGCAGTCTGATGAGCGTATTGCCTCAAAAATCAAGACAATCGAGGATAGCGGCACACAAATCATCACCTTAAGCGATGAAGTGCATGAGCAGATTCGCAAGGAGTGTCAGCCGATATATGAATCGATTGAGAAAAATGTGTCGTCTGATATTGTGGATGCATATCTGACACAATAACACTTTAAAGCATTAAAATATTTTGCTTGATAAATTGGTAAAGTCTTGTTATACTATGACTAAGAAATTTGTGGTTATCAAAAATACGAAATACTATAACGTGAGATTATAATAATTATAATTTGATGATATTTCGCTAAATATCAAAATCCAATATGAAAACCACACATAAGTAAGGAGACACACCATGGACAAAATCGAGGAAATCCGCGCAAAGATTGGAGAATGTGACGATATAATAATTCAGCAGCTTGCAGTCAGAATGTCACACATTCAGGAGATTATATCATACAAGAAGGCAACAGGAATCCCAATCTTACAGCCGGAGCAGGAGAAAAAGCAGACAGATGCACTTGCGGCAAAGCTTGGAGACAATGAATTTGAGGAAGAGATACTTGATATTTTCAAATATATCATGAAGAACAGCCGTCGTATCCAGGCAAAGAGCCTTTTCGATTACAATATCTTCCTGATCGGTTTCATGGGTGCAGGAAAAAGCACTGTAGCAGGAGAATTAAAGGATAAGCTCGAGATGGACCGTGTCGAGATGGATCAGATGATTGTTGAGAATCGTGGCATGTCAATCTCAGAAATATTTGATGAGTTCGGTGAGGCATATTTCAGAAACTTGGAGAGCAACACACTTATAGAGCTTCAGAAGAGAAAGCAGACCATTGTTTCCTGCGGTGGTGGTGTTGTCATGAGAGAGGAAAACGCAGACCATATGAAGAAAAACGGCCGTGTAGTTCTTCTTACAGCAAAGCCTGAGACTATCTATGAGCGTGTAAAGGATAGTGACGAGCGCCCGATACTAAACGGCAACATGAATGTTGAGTATATCAGTGGTCTTATGGAAAAACGAAGGGAACGCTATGAGGCAGTGGCAGATGTAACAGTTGCTACAGATGGCAAGAATGTCACGCAGATATGCGAGGAAATCATTGCAAAGCTTATCGCAATTGATAATGAGCAGGACAATAAACAGGCATAATACAGGAATAGCACAGCACTTATTAAGGCAGCAGCCGGTTATCAGACCGGTTGCTGCTTTTTGTTCAAATACTTCAGGGGCGTGTAGCTTGAAATAATTGCAAATATGATGTATAGTACTTTACAATTTAAGAGATACTGATTAAGTATGGCAGCATAACAAGGAGGTCATAATTATGTGTACAGCAGCAGCTTATAAAACAAAGGATTTCTATTTTGGAAGAACACTCGATTACGAATTTTCATATGGAGATGAGATTGCGGTAACACCGCGAAACTATGTGTTTGATTTCAGGCATGCGGGAAAGCTTGAAAACCATTATGCAATCATTGGAATGGCACATGTGGCAGGCGATTATCCTCTTTACTATGATGCAATAAATGAAAAGGGACTCGGTATGGCAGGACTGAATTTCGTGGGAAATGCAGCGTATGCGGCAGCAGACGAAAACAGCTCATGCGAGAATGGCACATGCGGCATCGCAAAGACAAAGGTGGCACAGTTTGAGTTTATACCGTGGATATTGTCACTATGCGCTACGGTAGCGGATGCAAAGGAAAAATTAAATCGTATTTTACTGGTAGATACACCATTTAGCAGTCAGCTTCCGGTTGCACAGCTACACTGGATTATAGCCGACAAAAATGAGTGCATTGTGGTGGAGTCGATGGCAGACGGTATGCATGTTTACGACAATCCGGTAGGTGTGCTCACAAACAATCCGCCATTCCCATATCAGATGGCAGCACTCAATAATTATAGAGGCTTATCCACAAAGCAGCCTGAAAATACATTTGCACCAGGAGTAGAGCTTAGTGCATACAGCCGCGGAATGGGAGGCCTGGGACTGCCGGGAGATTTATCATCGCAGTCACGCTTTGTACGTGTGGCATTCACAAAGCAAAACTCAAAATCGGATGACAGTGAGAATGCGAGTGTGAGCCAGTTCTTCCACATATTGGGCTCTGTAGACCAGCAGAGAGGCCTGTGCGAGGTGACAGAGGGCAAATATGAGATTACGCTCTACACATCATGCTGCAACTGCGACAAGGGCATCTATTATTACACCACATATGACAATAGCCAGATTACAGCGGTAGACATGAACAGGGAGAATCTTGATGATAAGCTGCTTATCAGATATCCTGTTATTACGGAGGGAAAGATTTGTTGGCAGAATTAGAAAATCTGTTTGCGCTGCAGGATAAAAATTACAGGGAATTTCATGCGAGGCTTATGCCCAATATTGAAAAAGACCGCATAATAGGAATAAGAGTCCCGGTGCTTAGAAAGTACGCAAAGGAGCTTGCTCGTGGCAGCAGGCTCTTTTTGTCGGTTAAAAGTGAAAAACGGGTCTGTAATACGGTAAAGGAAAATGACTGTGACAATGTGGAAAAGTTTCTAAACAGTCTGCCACATTACTACTATGAGGAAAATAACCTGCATATGTTTCTTATTATGCAGATGAAGGATTATGATACGGCATTGGCTTATCTGGAAGCATTCCTGCCATACATAGACAATTGGGCGACCTGCGACAGTGGCGTGCCGGCTGTGTTCAAAAAGCACAAAAAGGAGCTTCTCTTGCATGTATATGAGTGGCTTGATTCGGATAAACCCTACACCGTTAGGTATGGCATTGGCACTTTGATGCGCCTGTATCTCGATGAGGATTTTGATATAAAATATGCTTTAGATGTGGCAAAAATCCGTTCCAAGGAGTATTATGTAAACATGATGAAGGCGTGGTATATCGCTACGGCACTTGCAAAGCAGTATGATGCAGTGCTGCCGATATTGCAGGAAAGGCTCATGGATAGCTGGAGCCACAACAAGGCGATACAAAAGGCGCGTGAGAGCTATCGCATTACGCCACAGCAGAAGGAGTATCTTAACACATTAAAGGTGCTGAGTGATTAAAATTAAAAATCCGGCTGTAATGTTCGACGTGCGGTTATGCATGATTACCGGCATAATCAGTTATAGAAAGAGACATAAAATATATGAAAATAAAAAGCTTATTTGAATCAAAATTTATAAAGGTGTTTGACCTTCAGTACGGGGAGGGCAGGCATTATTATAATGCCACAAGAAGAGATGAAAACGACCTTGTAGCCGCTAAATCCACAGAGGAGTTCAAGAAAATGCTTCCGGATGCGGTGAGCTGCGTGGTGATATGGAATCCGTCAGATGATGAGAAATCAGGTCATGAGCCATGCCTGCTAATGAATCGTGAGTTCCGCTATCCGACAGGTCAGTACCTGCTCAGCGTACCGGCAGGGCTTATAGACCCGGAGGATTGCACCATGGATAATGATAATACAGCGCCAATTATAAAGACTGCCATGCGTGAGCTTCATGAGGAAACAGGCCTTAAAGTGACAGAAAAAGACACGGTTTCGATAATCAATCCATGTCTTTTCAGCACACCGGGCATGACAGATGAAAGCAATGCCCTTGTAAAGCTTGTACTCAACCGTGATAGCCTTAATGGAATGTCACAGGAGGGCGCAGTGGGCGGCGAGCTCTTTGATGGATTCGACCTTCTGACCAAGGCGCAGGCGAGGAAGATACTTGAGGATGGAGTGGACGAGCACGGCATATATTATTCTGTGTATACGTGGGCGGCACTCACATATTTCGTGGCAGACCTGTGGAGGTAGATATAGAATGTAGCGTGGTTAGCCCGGGAGACGGTCATATGCTCTCGTAGAGCGACTAGCGAAGCTGTTTAGAGTCTGTAGAATTATGCCCTGTTAATACAGAAATGCACCGGCATGGACGCCGGGGCAAGGCGTTATGTGCCATGGACGGCACATAAAAGCCGGTTTCGTCAAGCATAGAAAACCTATGAGCATAATTCGTACAGCCTCTTAACAGCGTAGCGTTAGCTCCTAGAGAGCATATGGCCGCCTCCCGGGTTAACCACGCAGCGGCATTTAAAATACGGAGGAATAACATGAACGATAAAAAATACTCGCTGCGCCCATATCTGCTTGCATACAAATGGCACTATGCGATAGGCATTTTTGTGCTTCTTGCGGTAGACCTTGCAAATCTGTATATTCCGCAGTTTATTGGGGAGATAATCGACGGAATCACTGCAGGAAAGCTTGATATGGCGGGCGTGGGTGGCATTATATTTAAGATATTGATAACAGGCCTGATAATCATGGCGGGGCGCTTTGGATGGAGATATTTCATCATAGGAGCATCAAGAGGAATAGAATACAGACTGCGCGATGATATGTTTTCACATATGGAGACACTCTCGGCGCGCTATTACAACAGCCACAAGACAGGAGACCTTATGGCATATTTCACCAATGACCTGCAGGCGGTCAGGATGGGAACCGGAATGGCTGTCATCACAGTGTTTGACGCGGTAATCATGACGGTGATGGTGCTTGTCAAAATGGTAGTATACGTGGATTTTAAGCTGACATTGTTTGCTTTTATTCCACTTATTTTTATTGCAATCGGCTGCTATTTTTATGGAATAGAGTCAAAGAAACGTCAGGTAAAAAGGCAGGATGCTTTCTCCTATCTGTCTGACAAGGTGCAGGAGAGCATTGCCGGTATCCGCGTAGTCAAGGCATTTGTGCAGGAGGACGAGGACTTTAAGCAGTTTGAAAAGGCTTGCGAGAACAGCAGGGAGAAAAATCTTGCTGTGGTAAAGCTTCGTGCTGTCTTTGGTCCGGCGCTGGATGCCGTAATCGGAATAAGCGTGATAGTGACACTCATCGCAGGCGGCAGGATGGTGCTTGACGGACAGGTTTCGATAGGGCAGTTTGTGGCATTCAATTCATACATTGATATGCTTGTGTGGCCTATGATTGCGGCAGGTGACTGCATCAACACATTCTCCCAGGCGGCTGCGGCATGGGGCAGAATACGGACTATTTTCGAGGAGAAGCCTGATATTGTCGATATGGTGCCACCGGAAAATGTAATAGAAAATGATGGTGCTTCTGACAAATTGCAAATACATGGTGATATACAGCTTAGCCACCTCACTTTCACATACCCTGACGGCACCAAGCCGGTGCTTTCAGACGTGAGCATACGTGTGAAGCAGGGCGAGATGCTTGGTATCTTAGGACGTACCGGAAGCGGAAAATCATCACTTGCCGACCTTTTGCTTAGAGTCTATGATTGTGAAAACGGCATGATACTTTTGGATGGACGCCCGATAACAGACTATCCGCTGGCGGTTTTACACCGTGATATCTCATATGTGCCACAGGAGAATTTCCTGTTTTCCGACACACTCGAGGAGAATATAGCATTTGGTCTTGAGGACAGGATTGCCGACAACCCGGCAATTCTTGATGCGGTAAAACAGGCTGCAAAGGACGCGTGTATACACGATAATATCATGGGCTTTCCGGATGAGTACAAGACCATGGTTGGAGAGCGCGGAGTGACACTTTCGGGAGGCCAGAAGCAGCGAAGCTCGATAGCCAGAGCACTTTTAAAGGATTCTGCAATCCTCATACTGGATGATTCACTTTCTGCTGTCGATACCGATACAGAGGAGCAGATACTTGAAAACCTCATGGAAACCAGACAGGGCAAGACAACCATAGTGATTGCCCACAGGATTTCCACATTGCAGAAGGCTGACCATGTGGCAGTGCTTTCTGACGGAAAACTGACAGAGTATGGTACTCCTGAAGAGCTGCTTGAGCTTGGCGGTTTTTACGCTGATATCAGCCATAAGCAGCAGCTTGAGAGTGAGCTTGGCAGTTAAAGCGTTTGAAAAGCGTTGCTATGCAGATTTGACGATGAATAGTTACGAAATAACAGAGAAGATTATAGTATGAATTCGAGTAAAAATATAAGTAAAAAAGAAATGAATAAAAAAAGCTCCACAATGCGCCTCATAGCCTACATGAAGCCGTATGCCCACTGGGTGATTTTTGCCCTTCTGCTGGTGCTGGGACTGACAGCCTTTGACCTTTACAGGCCGATGCTGGTGGGCGATGCAATTGATACTTTTGGAGCAAATGGGGATTATGATGTAATAATTGCTACAGCTATCAAATATGCGGTTGTACTTGCCTTAAGCTTTGCATTCAACATCGCTCAGACCTGGATACTGCAGAAAACAGGCCAGAATATCATTCTTCAGATGAGAAAGGACCTATACAGACATATCCAGTCTCTTGGCAGCAGGTATTTTGATATCACGCCGGTTGGAAAGCTTGTAACCCGTGTGACAAATGATGTTGAGGCTCTCAATGAGATGTATTCGGGCATTCTCGTACAGCTTTTTAGAAATATTGTAAAAATAGTGGGACTTGCAGGCGTTATGCTCGTGCTTGATGTTAGGCTTGCTGCGATATCATTTGTGCTGATGCCGCTTGTAATTGGGCTTACGGTGCTGTGCCAGAAAATTGCCAGAAATATTTACAGACTTTACCGTACGCGCCTGACGGACATCAATACATTTTTGTCCGAGCATCTTTCGGGAATGAAAATTATACAGATATTTGGCAGACAGGAGCGCAAGTTCGAGGAATTTCATGATAAAAATACAAAGCTCTACAAGGCTTTTTACAGGGAGATGCTCATGTATGCGGTATTCCGTCCGCTTATCTATATTCTGAGCATTTTGTCACTGATGATAGTGCTGTGGTTCGGAAGCAGAAATGTGTTTGATGAGATTATTTCGGTCGGCACTCTGTATATTTTCTCGAATTATATCAGGTCATTTTTCGACCCGATACAGGAACTTGCAGAGCAGTTTTCGACACTGCAGTCATCAATTGCATCAGCAGAGAAGATATTTACGGTTATGGATGAGGATGAATTTATTCCTGAGGTCGAAAATCCAAAGCAGCCGGATAAAATCACCGGAAAAATTGAATTTGACCATGTCTGGTTTGCCTACGACGGCGAAAACTATGTGCTTAAGGATGTCTCATTTGTCATTAATCCGGGCGAGAAGGTGGCCTTTGTCGGTGCAACCGGAGCAGGAAAATCATCTATTTTAAATCTTATAGGCAGGTATTATGATATACAAAAGGGACATATCTACGTTGATGGCATTGATATCAGACAGCTTAGCAAAAAGCAGCTTCGCAGTGCAATCGGTCAGATGCAGCAGGATGTGTTTATATTCGAGGGGGATGTGGCGTACAATATCCGCCTGAATGATGACGATATCACGGATGCGCAGGTGAAGGCGGCAGCAGAATATGTAAATGCCTCACACTTTATCGAAAAGCTCCCGCAGGGCTATCACGAGCCGGTTACGGAGCGTGGTGCGACCTTCTCGGCAGGAGAGCGTCAGCTATTGTCCTTTGCAAGGACACTCGCCCACAATCCGAGCATACTGGTCATGGACGAGGCAACCGCCAACATAGATACAGAGACAGAAATTCTCATACAGGAGGCGCTCGAAAAGCTCATGGATGGCAGGACAACAATCATGGTTGCGCACCGTCTCTCCACTATCCAGCATGCTGACTGCATCATGGTCATGCACAAGGGACGCATATGTGAGCGCGGTACGCACAGGGAACTCCTGGAGCAGGATGGCATATACAGGAAGCTGTATGAGCTGCAGATATCGTAGGGATAATTTATAATATTAGTTGTATTTTGATGAAGGCAGGGGAAGGTTGGAGTTATAGAAAGGTGACTTGGGATGGTATGGAAAATAAATAATAACTGTCAGATTTTCATAGAAAAAACGGACTCTATAGCAGACCGGCAGAAGGAGATAATTCCACATGTGTCTGCCTATTATGTGGATAAATACACAACTATTTCAGAAAAAGGTGTAAAAACAGGCAGCAACAGGCTGTGTGGCACAGCAAATCAGGAGCTTTTGGCGGGATACATGCTCTACAAATATCTGGGGATATCATCGGATGAACAGCTTGTCAGAAATGAGCATGGTAAGCCGGAAATAGCAGCAGGATATAAGAATGAGAGCGCAGCTTTTTTTAATCTGGCACACAGTGGCCCATATGTGGTGCTTGCAATATCAGACAGACCTGTTGGCGTGGACATAGAGCAGACAAAACGCATGAGCTACAAAGTGGCAAAGCGTATAATGCGAAAGGAGCAGCTTGACAGACTCGATGGCTTTGAGAATGAATCTGAGGCATTTCAGATTGAGCTTACAAAATACTGGACGCAGTATGAGGCGATAATGAAGCTTGTCGGTACAGGCTTTTCAGGGGAGCTGGATGATGAGACTATGGAGGCTTATGAAAAAAGGGTAGTGTTTCGTAAGCTTGAGGATTATGTAATTGCGGTGGTGACAGAGTAGGAAATTGAAAAATTTCCTGGTTTTTGTAAGCATATAAGCGTGGATTGCGTCTATATAAGTGAATGAAGCTATTTATGAAATCATAAGGCTGTGGTTATATATTTAAGGGGGATTTGCCATGAAGAAAATTCAATTATTTTTAAAGTACTTAATTTTAATACTGTTTTTAATAGCATGGATTATTATAATGTTTTTCACTGATTGTATGAATTCGCAGTCGTTTAAGCTATATTGCATGTTTGTAGTGGGGTGTGGATGTGCATATTCAATCTGGCAGAAGAACTATGTACCGGATGCAAAATCATATATTGCAGAAAAAGCATTAGCATTAATACTTATAGTAGCTGCCTTCATCAGATTATTATGTTTTTAATAAAAAAATCAAAATACGTAACAGACTTTTCTGTTGCGTATTTTTGGTTAAAAAAATAAGGAGTATGTTTATCATTATATAACTTAAAGAAGATTTTATGAATGAAAAAATATCTGACCAGAAAATTGTAAGACATTATCTTGACAGACTTGAAAGCGCCATATTAGAAACAAAGAATAAGTATGGAAAATTGATTAACCTTATAGCGTACAATATCCTTTGCAGTAAAGATGATGCTGATGAATGTGAAAACGATACATATTTAAATGTATGGAACAGTATTCCACCGAATGAGCCTGAAAATCTAAAAGCATATTGTTTAAGGATTTCAAGAAATCTTGCTATTAAAAGGTACAGATACAATTCTGCTCAAAAGAGAGACAACAGCAAACAGTTATCACTTGAAAAAATAATGGAGGAGTGTGGGGATATTTTCCCGGAGCGAAGTAACGTAAGTGATGAAAATGAAATTAAAATAATTATCAATAAATTTCTTATGGAGTTACCTTTAAAAAAAAGAAAGGTATTTATGCTGAGATATTGGTATTTTTTATCCGTGAAAGAAATAATGGAAGAATGCAAAATGTCTAAAAGTCAAGTGGAAGTCGCTCTTTTTAGGATGAGAAAGCTGTTGAAAGAAGAATTTGAGGAAAGGGGGTATATTCATGGATGATAAGAAACTGGATGTCATGAGTTTGGTGAAAGATGAATATATTGTGGAGACTGCGCCCAAAACTTTTTTTAATAGGAAGAAGTTAAGAGCAAAAAGATATATGAAATTGGTTGCGTGTGTGGCAATTATAGCAACTGTGTTTAGTGTTTCACCGATGCGTTCGTGGGCAGATTATATTGTTAAAAAGTTGAAGATTACTATAAATTTTAATGAGAATAATGTCAATATAGGAGATGCATACGAAACTAAAATCACGATACCTAAAGATTGTAAAAAAGTTCGTTAAACTCTCTAACAGTGTCAGATCATACTCTAAATAGTTCTTATCATATTACCGGAATCCAGTTTCACTATTTTCTATAATAATCATATGTTTATTTTGTATTTTGCTAACATCTCCAAATTGGTCTTTTTGCATTTTTCAGCTTCTTCAAGTGAAGCTTTCAATAATTCAGGGTTATTATATACCCTATCCCTTGGAGTCGTATATGATTCTTCGATACACTGCTTTATAAATTCTCTTTCGCTCTCTTTCTCTTTTTGCAAGCATTCCATAAAATCATCATGATTATTTGTGAGTATTAAGACCAGTGAATCGTCAATAAATTTATCACACATTCTAAGAACATTTATTGTATATTCCTTCGCATACTTCACATAAGATGTTAAATCTGTCACTTCAGCAAACACTGGAAGAACTAATTCCTTTGTTATTTCAGCAGACTTCTCTACTACCTCAATCATGTTTTGTTCATTGTACTCAAACCCCATTCCATATTCATAGGTCGGTGAGAACATTTGAAGTTGAAGTCCGGTATAATCAAACGCCCATTTAAAGAGTTTATCCTCGGTGCAGCCATGTGTCCAATCAGCACGTTTAGAAAAATATACCGACATAATACCTGCAGTAATGGTAAAACCTTTATTGCCTTTGAGCCATGCCGGAACCTTTTTTAATCCAATAAAATAGATCAGCTCCTGATTTACCACCTTCACAAATCTTTGCAATTTAGAGCACCATTGATATCCTTGTTCTGTTAGAAATTTACAATATACATCCTTAAAAGCTTTGTTAAGCGTCATAATTGTTCCTTTCAATTATCCAAAAATCAATTTATATGCAAGTGCAAAGCTTGCAGCATCGTCAGTAACTCCAATTCCGCCACTAAGGAAATCCTCAACCACAGGGATTTGAATACATATAACAATAATAATTTTCAACAAGTGGCTTCAGTTAATACATTATGCAAAAGTGTCCTTAATGTCAAGAACACA
>ERZ1034847.45-NODE-45-length-76659-cov-9.433607_pt1 | contig 76659 bp, 87 predicted proteins | sample MGYA00520633_ERZ1034847 | MGnify/ENA primary metagenome ERZ1034847 (study PRJEB33766, sample SAMN09781732) | gut metagenome | biome: gut microbiome | host: Homo sapiens | place: Madagascar | study: EMG produced TPA metagenomics assembly of the PRJNA485056 data set... | reverse complement strand
AGAAGCCCCCGCACGAATGACTCTATCCGTAAGCATCGCCCTAACAGCTCGACAAGCTGAAATATCGCCATCCCCCGTCCAAAGAAAAAGCTGTGGAGCTCTCCGCTTCACAGCCTTTTTCCTATCTTACAGTCCTGCCATAGGCATGGCCTGCTTTTTGAGTTTCTTCAGTGCCTTTCCTTCAATCTGGCGAATACGTTCGCGGGTAACACCAAAATGCTTGCCCACTTCTTCCAGAGTCCGGGGTGTACCATCATCCATACCGAAGCGGAGAGCCAGGACTCCCTTTTCCCTGTCTGTCAGGGTATCGAGCATTTTATAAACCTGTTCCCTTCTCATGGTTGCTGCAGCTTCATCCTCAGGAGAAGCAGTCTTCTGGTCTTCAATGAAATCACCCAGATGGGAATCTTCTTTTTCACCGATTGGAGTCTCCAGGGAAATCGGATCCTGGGCCGCCTTCTTGGCTTCCCGAATCTTTTCTACACTGATTCCCATTTCCCGGGACAGCTCTTCATTGGTCGCTTCCCTGCCATGTTCCTGCAGGAACCGGCGTCCTACACGGTTCATCTTATTGATGGTCTCCACCATATGAACCGGCACGCGAATCGTCCTTGCCTGGTCCGCAATGGACCGGGTAATGGCCTGGCGGATCCACCAGGTCGCATAGGTAGAAAATTTATAGCCCTTGGTATAGTCGAATTTATCCACTGCCTTCAGGAGCCCGATATTTCCTTCCTGGATAAGATCCAGAAACGGCATGCCTCGGCCCGGATATTTTTTGGCAATAGATACAACGAGCCTCAGGTTGGCATTGGCCATTTCTTTCTTGGCTTCCTTTGCCGCTTCCTTTTCTTCCGGAGTGGCGTCTTTCTTCTTTCCCTTTTCGATAATCTTGGCCAGGTTCATTTCCTGTTCTGCACTGAGCAGGGGATTGGCACCACATTCCCTAAGGTAAAGTCGAACGGGGTCGCTAACCCCACCGGACGCGCCATAATCTGCCTCTTCCGCTTCCTGGGAATTGCTGCCGCTCCAGTCTTTATCCTCTTCCAGTCCATTATCTTCATTTTCGAGAATCATATCATCGGAAAGGGAATCCGAATCTTCTCCATCAAAATCAGCGTCGTCAGGTTCTCCATCCTCTTCATCTTCGTCATAAACAAGCTCAATATGGTGTTCATGCAGAAGTTTGAAAATCCCATCCAACTGTTTCTGTGTCAGCGATTTTTCTTTTGTAAAACGGATGATTTCATTATAAGGAAGATTACCATCCTCGTTGACCCGTTCCTGCAGTTCTTTTAGCCACTGTGCAAGCTGTGCTGCCTTAGTTGCCAAATTAGGGACACCTCCTCAAATAATCAGACAAATCAGAATTACTATTACTGCAAAATCAATATTACAGGAAAACCTCTATACCATTGTTTCCTGCTCCCGTAGAAGCCTCACCAGTTCCGGTTTTCCTGTTTCCTTTTAGTCAGATTACAATCATACTCCAGTCCCAACGAAAAAGCAAGGGTAAAAGGATATTTATTTATTTTTCTATCTGTAGTTTTATATAGAAAAACTGTGAGAAAATGAATATTCATCTTCTCACAGCTCCTTTGCATGGTGACCCAGGGGATACACCACGCAAACCCACTACAGATTTCCGTTGCGGGGAAAATAAGAAGATGATTCTTTTATTATAGCATATATATAAAGCCCGTGGGGGTGTACACCGGACAGTGATGTTATACCCTACGGGCGTTGTTGGTGGCCGCCGCACGTAATAGCTAGTTCTGCGTAGAATCATAGGCAACCTGGTCTTATAAATCTAAAAGAAAAATATTTATCTTGGCACAAGATATAGGAACAACACTTTTCCTTTTGCAGAAGTGCGGCAGCGTTAAGTTGTAATTGAGCCTGGAGAGCCCATGGTGGGAAACGGTGGGCTCGAACCACCAACCAAAGCCTTATAAGGACTCTGCTCTACCCTTGAGCTAGTTCCCCATGTGGCGGGGGAGTACCCGCCTTTTTGCATGTGGTCAAGCATGGCTAGGCGGTTTCGTGGTGGGTTCCACGTCACCGCCATGATTTGACTTCCCAGTGTGCAACAGTCCCCCAATGAACGAACAAAGAGAAGTCAATGGCGGAAGTGGTAGGATTCGAACCTACGGTGCCAATGGCACAACGGTTTTCAAGGCCGTCTCAATAAGCCACTCTGACACACTTCCATGATGTTCCCCGTGTGGACGCATATATATCGTATATAAAGAAAAATGGAAAGTAGAAAACAATGACAACACGGGGAATTTGGCAGGGGAAGTTGGAGTCGAACCAACGCATAGCGGAGTCAAAGTCCGTTGCCTTACCGCTTGGCGATACCCCTATAGTGGGGACGGTGAGAAGAGGAACCGTCCCCAGGTGAAATGAATGGGGTGAAACATCATGCCGGAGTCTTTAGGGTGCCGCCCTATCGACTCCATGTTGACGGGATTTGCCCCTCCCGTCATGGGGGTGCGGCTCTGTGTATAGGGAGCGGATAGGAGATACACTATAAATAGCAGAAAGGAGATTTTGAACGAAAACAAATGATTCAGTGAGATAATTGAAAATGAACATTGTATTTCGGTGCGATTATGTCTTTATCCGCCCCCTATATATTTATTATACTACTATTCCGCACCGTAAAACAAATTTTTTACAACTTTGTGCCAAGAAAAACTGCGATAGGAACGCCGATTATCACCCATGCGTCACGTTGTCTTTTCGCCAGTCTGACTTGGTGTTTGAGCGAGTCCATTTCGCTTTTCAATTTCGCTGATTCGGCTTTGGACTTTTTGATTTCGTTCTGTGCTTCTGCCAACGATGTTTGAGCTTTCGTCAATGAGTCCCTGGTCTTTACGAGTTGATTCTGTAAGTCCTCGCACCTGGTCTGCAATTCCATTAGCGTCTGCTGCTGCTCTGTCGAGTCCGCTTTGAGCGTTGCTAAGTTCGCCTGTAGCGTCTGCAAGTCCTTCATCTGCTCGTTCCAGTCCGTCTTGAACTCGTTCCACTCCGCTATCGTCATTGTGATGGTACCCGTAGTCCCCTCTGCATAAGATGTAGATGGCACCAAACAGGGAAACGCAAAGGCAGATAACGATAGGAAAATACTGATAGACAAAATCTTTAATCTTTTGCACATCTAGCTCTCCTTGTAAAAAATATTGGGACTACTAAGTTTCAAAAACGGCGGTTTTCAGAACTTAGCAGTCCTTTAGTTTTCAAAATGGGGGATTTTCAAACTTACTGAACGTAGTCGTAGACTCCCTTGAGATTCTTCTTGTCCTCTTTGGAGAGTCCGGTGGTGGAGCGTCCTACACGGGTTGTCTCTGTCGGAGTGTTCTTTTCAATCTCTCTGATTTGCTTACTGGACTTGCCCATAGCTTTGAGCTTGGCTTCTGCCCCAGGCTTTCCGTCAAGGTAGTCCTGCTTAGCTTTCGCCGTATCTTTCTGCTTGGTCTGCTTGTAGTTGTACACGATATTGGATACGTCGGTGGCTTCGGCTTCATTGGTAGTGCGGAATCCCAGTGCTTTGAGGGCTCTGTCGTAGCCGCTATAGTCAATGGTCTTTCTGCCCTTGCTATCTACGCCGTAGCCTTTATAAAATGCCTGCCACAGGTTTCCGGCTTCTACCGATGTTCCTTTGACCACTTCATTAGCGTCGGCGTTGAGTATGCCGTGAGCGATGGCGTATGCGGTCGAACCGATAGCACCGCCCTTGAAGATACTGTCCGTTTCCGGAACGGCACCCTTCAAACCTACACGTTGGGAAATATCTGCACCAACTAAACCGCCCGCACCGTAGTTGGCTACCCGTACAAGTGCCTGCTTGGTGGCGTCTTTACCTGCCCATTCCATCATGGCTTTCTGTGCATTGGCTTTGGGGTCTCCGTCAGTAAAGAGTCCGATAAGGGACAGGAGCAAATCTTCAAACGGAAGGGCGTTCCACAAACCGCCTATCAAGAGGTAAGGAACGAAGAATTGAAGTTTCTGCTTAGTCGTGGTCTCCTTATTGAACGGGAGGAAGTCTTTGATAACTTCCAGTTCTTTTACACCGTATTTTTGAAATTGCAGCATAGCGTCACCAACGATGGTTCCGTTGAGGGCTCTGAACACGCGAGGAGTGTCAGCAACGGAATAATCAAAGTTGACTTTGCGGTTGATTTCGAGTGCGTGTTTCCCTGCGAGATTTTCAAGGAGTTCACGGTCAAGAATCTTGTCCTTATTCTTGTTGATGTAGTCGTAGTAAGCCGCAAGCGTAGCCGCACGTCTCAAGATGTGTTCAATTTTGGTAAACATAAACATGGACTTCTCCGCAAGATAGCGGTAGGTGTCTGCGGCTTTGGTAAGTTTTGTCTCGCCCAGTCTGATACGTCCGTAGTCTCCGTCCATTTCCAGTCCGACTTCTTCATCGGTGCCGAGACGTTTCAGAATCTTTTTGTCGGTCATGGTCAGGTTTATGGCTCTCTTGATACCGACTGCGGCATTCTTCATGCCAACATAGCCGCCGAGGTTGAATACCTGCAACAGGTTTACGAAAGCGGCGGCGGGAGAGGCACCGAGTTTCAGTGCCGATACCGCACCCTGCATGGTGCCGGATATGGTCTTGGCGGGTCTAGCCATGTTTGCGAACATTGGGATTTTTCTCAGCAGACTGTTTATGGCACTTTCAAGAGCCCCCTGGTTCCCCAGTACGGACTTGATGTAACCTTGAACAAATTCCTGCCGTGAGCCCTTGGCGTAGTTTTTGTCGTAATCGCCGAACGCTCTTTCAAAGAAGTTGATAGCGTCAGCCTTGAACGGGTTGAGTGCCACGTATCTAGCCGATGTAGCGATATGGTGCTGAATTGCCCACCGCACATTGGTTTCAAACCCTTTCGCACCGCTTCTATGGAGAACTGAACCATAGAATACCTTGCGTCCTTTCTTGCGAACATCGGCGAGGTTTCTTGCTTCATTGAGTGAGAGGGAGGAACCTTCGGTAAGGTTGTGCAACAGACGGTTGTAGTCCTTATCACCCATGATAAGCGGGTTCTCCGTATCTTCAAAGTTGAATGACTTGGGAACAATAAGGAAGTCGCCGCCCATTTCCTTCTTCGCCCTTTCCGCCACCTTGATGGCTTCATCAAGGGTTGTACCGCTTCCGATAACGTTTGACGGTGCGTGTGGGTCAGTGTTGCTCTGATTGATAACGAGGAACCCATGGAAGAAGTGAGGGATATAGCCTGCTTTGTTCGCAAGAGGCTTAGCATAGCTTTCCCAGTGAACTTCATAGAATCCTTTCTTGTCCTTTATGGCTTTCTGCTTTGTAATGCGGTTGTACTTATCTTTCTTGAGGAGCCTAATATCATCAGCGTCCATAATCTGTGAGTGCTGCGCGTATTGAGGGGACTTGATGGCTACGGAATACAGGGTCACGGGACCACGATGAACTTCATTGATACCGCCTACAACCTGCTTATAGGGAGCGTCGTTAGTGTCCTTCACCGCTTCACTTGCGTCTGAGTAAGTGGTGTAGTATCTGACGCTTACACGGGCTTTGGTGTATTCATCATTGACCTTCTCATAGATATTCTTGAGGAGCTTACGGGTAATGTCATGAGCCTGGATAACTTTCTCGTCAACGCCCTCTTTTCGGAGTTCATCGTCAGAAAGTTCCACCTGCCCTGCGTCCTCTGAGAGCATGACGTTGTTGTACTGTTCAATACGCTTCTTGGTATCGAGGAGTTTCAGTGCTGAGGCATGTTGCTTTGTCCAGCCGCTGTAGTTCGTCTGCATGTTACGCATGGCTTTATCGGCAAATCCGAACACACGCTTAACGGCGGGGTCTTTGGAACGGGATGGAGAGGCGATGGTATTGTACGCCGCCTTGTCGAAGAATCCCCAACCTGTTTCTTTATCTCTGCCCTTTATGTAGATACCATCTGAAATCTCACGGGTTTCTCCCGGCTTAACAAACTTGGGGTTAGCCTTGAGGTACTTCTCTATGGAGTTCACGGGGTTAATCATGTAGGAGACTTTTGCGGCGGCTTCGTTGTCCGCTTTTCTCTCCCACATCTGGCCTTCTGAAATCTTGCGGTATACATTGTAGTCGTTCTCGTGGAAGAGTCCGAGGAGCTTATGGGCGAAATCATTAATCTTTTGGAAAACCCTGCCGAGTAATGTTCCTTTGTGATTCTTGCGGGCTATCTTCCACGCTCTCATGCCCTCTGCCATTGCTTCTTCATTCTTGTATACACGCTTCAATGCCGATTTTTCACGGTCTGTAAGATACTGCATGGCAAGGTGGAACGCTTCATGTGCCGGTGCTTCTTCCGGTGCGTCAAGGGTAAGCGTCATGATACCGTCACGAGAGGCGGTAACTTTCATGCTGCCTGCCGCACGTTCATTGGTACCGATACTCCGCCCATAGTCCTTAGAGGCTTTCGCCCGGTCAATCGTAATAGCGTCTTTCGTAAAGTTGACTGCTACATGGCTGCCATTGGGAAGGTCAAAGTCAACCCCGTCATTACGTGGGGAGACGTTCTGTGCACTGGGGAAGTTGGAAAGGACAGAATCAGTGAGAGCCTTGCGGTCAGAAGGAGAGGGACGGTCGGTGATGAGATAGTTTACATCTTCTGTAAGATTGTCCTCTTGCTTCTGAGCCTCTGCGTTCTTATCAATTTGTTCCTTGAGACTATTCCGGTGTTTAGTGAGAACGTCAAGCTCGTCAGACTTTTTAAATATCCCGTCTTTCCCGTTGTTAGCCTCTTCAAGTTCACGCTTATCGGTCTTGAGGCTTTCCTCGTACTGGGTAAGGTAGAGTTTCGGAATATACTTAATTCCCTCTACTACGCCGCCGATGGTTGGCGTTGCTGCTCTGTATGAGTACGTCCTTTTGAAATAAACCTCAATTCCTGCGGGGTCAGGGTTATTCCTAAAGATGGCGTTATCTCCGCTAAGATAAATATCAAACCCCGCAATATTTCCAACCTTGGTGTCTTTAAGTTCTACATTCTTGCCGAACTGTCTAATGAGTTTCCCATACTGGCGTGAAACAGACTCCTTAATTGAGGAGAACGCATTTCTTTCATCTTCGTTGTGCTTGTCAAACGTTTCTCCGTTTATGGTGGCCTTTGACTTGCTGACATCTATCTTGTCAAGATATTTAACATCATCTCCGACAGAAACGATATTGTTTTCCAACTGTTCTATTCTGTGTGGGTACGTTTCACGTATTTCTTCACGATGTTTTTTGGACTCTTCAAACGCCGATTTTTCAGCCTCAAGTTCCCTTACCTGCTTGTTTACCTCAAGGTATTCCTTTTGCAATGGGTCGGCATTAGCAAGTTCCGACAACTGCTCGAAGTTATTCTCGTCAACCCCTTCGGTTAATGCTTCACGCACATTTGGGTCTCCATGCATGATTTGATTAATGAGTTTGGCCTTTCTTCTGACCAAATCCCAAAGGTTGATGTCATACGTTCCCTTTGCTACATAGTTGTAGATGTTCACTACTGCGTTTTCGTTGCCTTGACGAAGTATTCGCCCTTCACGTTGCTCTATATCTCTAGGTCTCCACGGGCAATCAAGGTGATGGAGTGCAACAAGTTTGTGCTGCATGTTTGTACCTGCACCCATCTTTAGCGTTGAACCGATAAGAACTCTAATTTTCCCGGTGTCAACGGCCTCGAAGAGTTTTTGCTTTTTCTTGTCGTCCGAACCTGCGTCGTGGGCGAAGGCTATTTCATTTGATGGTATTCCCATTTCAATTAGCCTCTCTTTGAGAACCTTGTATACACTTACATCATTATTCGGAGAGGACATATCACAGAAAACGAGTTGAGCACCATTGCGGTCTGAGCTTTTCTTGTATTCTTTATAGATATTTTCGGCGCACTTGTATACCTTTGCGAACCCTTCTTCGCCACTTAACTGTTGGTCGAAAAGTCCAGGTGCCAGTGTAGCCGTCTTAAAATCGTTCGCAATAAGAAGTCCGGAGTCTTTGACCTGTAAATACTTCTCAGTTTCCTTGAAGTTTTTGATGGACGCTTTACTGTGGCTATTGACCATGGACGGGTTTTTCTTAGTTGCCCGTTTAAGCAGTTCGCTTCTAGCACGAATATACTTCTTAAATTTTTTAAGCCAGCCAGTTTCTTCTACCGATTCTTGAATATAGTTGGCCTTAGGTCTCTTTTTTGCAATATCCGGTAGGTCGTCTATGGTCTTTACGTCAGCATAGCTTCTGAACATCTTTATAAGTTCCGGAGCGTTCTTCACGCCCAGGACGGAAGTTTTATACTCAAACCCGGAGCCGTCCTGCTTAGGGACTTCTGCCTGGTCTATGCTTATAAACTGTTTCGCAAATCTGTCAAAATACCCAAGCCCCAACTCATTCAGCTTGTCGTTTGCCATATACCTATCCATCGAATAGAGTTCTGCAATTGAGTTAGATATTGGCGTTCCTGTGGCAAATACAACGCCATGGGTATTTGCTGAGTGTTCAAGATACTGCGTCTTGAGGAACATGTCCTCAGCCCTCGCTGAGTATTCCGTACCCACGCCTTTTGCATGTATTCTTGTTGGGAATTGCAGATTTTTGAACTGGTCTGCTTCATCTACGAATAACTGGTCAATTCCAAGTTCTTCAAAAGAAATATTCTTAAAATTGCTTTCGCCCTTGTGATGAAGTATGTCCTCGAGTTTGTCCTCAAGGTTAGTAATCATTTGTTCTATTGAAGATATGTTGAGAGACCTGCTCTTCCCGCTTTCTTTCTTTTCTTCTTCAAGGGCGGCCCTATACTGGTCGAGTTGGTCTTGAATAAATTTTGCTCTGTATTCGTCGGATACGGGAATACGTTCAAAGGTTTCGTGGGACATAATGATTGCGTCCCAGTCGTTTGTCATTATTTTTGCGATGGTGGCATTTCTGCGGGCCATTTTTATATTCTGATTTTCCTGCTCTTCAGCAGAAAGCTCTTGCTTTACATATAGCTTATGGCCCTTTGCATCTTTCGCTTGTCGTTTTGATTCATTGCCGTCACTGGTGATATAGGTTTCCATTTTGGGAACCCATTTGAACTTTGCGGAGCGTCCAACCTCGGGGAGTGCATCGCTATCGAGAACGAGTATTTTCGCCCCAGGGCATACTTGATAAAACTCCTTCTCCATTTGGCGAACCACGTTTTTGGGGGTTGTTATTACAATCTTATGGGCAAGCCCCATGCGTCTAAGCTCCATTGCTGCCGCCTGCATGGTAAATGTTTTCCCGGAGCCTACACAATGGGCATAAAGAACCGCACGGTCACATATAGTTCTCCATACTGCGTCTTTTTGGTGTTTTCTAGGGACGATTGGTGATTGCTTGTTCATCCACGGGAATGTGAGCAAAGAGCCGTCATAGTTTCTGAGAACATCGGAGTTAAATTTGTAGTTGTAGGATTTTTCTATGCGGTGAGAGAGTTCTGAATCAGACATGATGAACTTTCTGAGTTCATCGTTTATTTTTTTCTGTATTACAGGAACCTTTGCGGCGGCTTTTTCCTTGTTTTGCTTAACTTCGTAGGGGTCGTCACTTTTAATGGTGAACACTGAACCATTACCATTTAAGACACTAGTACCGTTAAGCATGTTCTCTATGATTTTCTCAGCCGGAACGCTAGAGCGTTTACCTGTATCATCTACAACAAACGATGATATGCCGTAGTCAACGAATCGCTTTTCTTTGGTTATGTCCGGTGCATTGTCTGTGTCCACCCGCCACTTTGCGGTATATGGGTTGAAGTAAACACGAACTCCCCCGTTGCCGCCAAGTAAACTATCGACGAACCTCTGCGTATCTTCAACCGATACTATAGGGGAGCCAAGCTCGATACTTATGTCTTTAATAGGGATTGTCTTAGGAATTACTTTTTCAAGCTCTTTTACATTCCGATTGAATGTTGGGTCTTTCTTTGCCGCTTCCTTCGCTTCATCAAGTTTTATCCGAACGTTGCCGGAAAGGTATTCGTCTTTCGTAACAAGATTTCCGGATACTGGGTCTTTGAAAACTCTGTCGCCAAGTTCTCGTGTAATCTCGTCTTTGCTCTTTTTCAAAGCGTTTGACATAAAGTCAAGGTTCACATTCCCGCATTTAAGGAGTGAGGCTACCAGTGCGTCGGAAGTGGTTTTTACCTTTACAGTATTGTCTGCCGGATAAGCCGTTCTACCATTAAGTATATCGGCTTCTGTTGCTGAGCCTTTTCTCTTTTGGCCTTTTGGCTTTTTGTAATTTTCGAGAGCAAGCACCCTGCCAGCCTGCGGGGAGTCAGCAAAAAGTTTGGCGTTATCGCTATCGTTAAGACACCCATATTTTCCCTTAAAATCTCTATAGAGGCTTCGGAGAACGTTACGTGCTGATTCAACATCTTCTTCGGTGGCGTTTGGGTCAACCTGTTTTTTTAGCACGTCTCCAAGAGCGGAGCTTATCTTGAAGAACGAGTCAACCTTATTTTGCTCCTTGTCATTATACACATATGTGTACTGACCAATTTTGCCACTGTTTTTGTTTTTATCTTTATTGAATCGAATCTGAACCCATTTGCCGTCTTGATTCTTGAATATATCGCCTTCCGAACTTCCGTTGTCAGCGGATATTGCGTCCTCTATGTGTTCCGGACTATTTACGGGAGCTATTTCTTCCGGCTTATATACATTCTTTGGGAATATATCCAAAGACTTTCCAATGGCTTCTTTAAGGTCACGGCCTTCATCAAGCGATACATCTACAGTATCTTTTCCCCATCTGTCTTTAGATTTTACAAATTCCCCAACGATGGAGTTTTCGTTTTTGGCGAAATATGAGTTTACATCGGTCGGTTCTCCACCAATATTGATGGCGCTTGTAGTTGTGACTTCTTCCCACCTTGCATTTATGCTACTGGTGGCGTTCTCGTTATTATCGAGTTTTCTGAGAACAATAACGTCCGTGGTTACTCTTGCCGATGGTGCGAACAGGTCTGTTGGGAGCCTTATCGCACCAATAAACTCTACATTTTTTCTATTACGCATAAAGTCAAATAGCTTGTTGGAGCTACTATCCGCTCTTGTAGCTGCGTTATTAAGTGTAGTCCCACTCGTCATTAAAATAGCTATTCCACCGGGTCTGAGTTTGTTTAATGTTTTCGCAAAGTAGTAGTCGTGAAGATTCAGCTTTCCGTCAATACCAAGAGATTTTTTAGAGGCGAGCTTTACTGAGGTTGAGAATGGCACATTTGTTATAGCCAAATCGTATGTCCCGTTTCCTGTCTTGAAGTCTCTGTAGTTCTTGTTGTCAAACTTGAATCGCTTGCCCTGGAAAAGATTTTCGGCTATTTTGAACGGGATTGTAGAGAGTTCCACGCCCTGCATTTGGCTGTTGGCTTTAATATTCTCCGGCATATACGCAAAGAAGTTGCCGGTGCCGCAAGATGGGTCAAGAACTCTGCCGCCGTTAAATCCTAATCGGTCAGCAAGTTTCCACATAGCCTTTACTACTTCCGGTGGCGTGTAAAATGCGGATATGAGTTCCGCTCTTACTTGATTATATTCTTCTTTACTAAGGAGTGACTTGAGTTCATTATCGAGTTTTGAACCGGGTTTAAACGCAGACGACAAACCGCCGAACCCGGAATACTTTGCAAGTAGTTCCTGCTCTTCGGCGGTTGCTCTTCCATCTCTGTTATCATCGTGTATCTTTTTCAGTACTTTGATGGCTTCTATATTGTCTTTGGCCCGTTGAACGGCAGTTTTCTTTTCCACTTCAGACTTAGGAACATAGCTCTGACCGGGAAGGTCTTTTGTGCTTTTTACGTTCCCCTTGTCTATGTTCGCTTCAACTTCATCGGCATGTGGGGAAATTACAGGTTTTTCAGTTCCTCCTGCCGCATTTCTCTTGCTATCATTTCGTTTTCCTTCATGTCCTGTCTCATTCTCTCCGGGTCGTCCTTGTACATTTCCCTTGACCGTTGATTCAGAATTTCCAGTGTCCTTTCCATGTGCTCGCCCGCCAGTTCTATCCGGTTCTGAGCTATGTCCTCCAACGGTTCCTGGTTCTCTATTTCCTTCTGCCTCGCCAGTTCCGGGTTTTCCCACTTCCACTGGTCTGCCAGGTCTTGATATTCCTCCCTGTACATTTTCGGTGTCCTCCTTGTACTTCTTACCATATTTCCTGCGGTTGATTGCATTGACTACGCCATAGAGCTTTCCCTTGGCAACATCATCTTCGGCTTTCTCGTCTCTATTATAATACTTTTCTGCAAGGTCTTGCATTTTAGGGTTATTGATACCCTTTGAGATTTCCGGCGTATGATTTTCGATAGCTTCCTCAATGCAGTCATAGAGAGTCGGCTTTCTGCCGCTGAACATATCGTCCATTGGGCCAACGGCTTCATTGACATTAGCTACCATGTCGGCAATAGTATTGGCAATCACGTTGGGGTGCTTCTTATTTCTTGCAAGGAACCTAGCAACATCGCCCACGACTTCCGGCACATTGTCACTGGGGCCTATGAGATTGTCTGAGCGAGTGGCTATTTCAATATTGGCGGCATTACCACCTTCACGTACAAACAATGCGAGTGCGTCAGAAAGAACTTTGGGAAGGTCGTAGTCCTTGCTTATATTTCCGCTTTCTATACGCTTTCCGATATTTGCAACACGGGGGGCGGCGGCGGCAAGCCCTTTCATGATTCCCTTGCGTCCTTCATCGTCCGTATCTTCGCCTAAATGGGATATGAGCCAGTCGTTATTATAGGCGGCTGCCGCCATTGCGTTATGCACACGTTCAATTCCTGCCTTAGACGGGTTCCCTTGGTCGTCATACAGTACGTCCTGCTCGTTCTTACTGGAAATGGCGTTGAGAGTGGAAACCGCAAAATCTCTGTTATCTTGAATCGTGAGGTCGCCGGAACCATCAAATTTATATTTGTTGGTATTTTCAACGGTTATTTTCTTTGCGTCAGATTTAGCCTGTTGAGCGGCACCCATATTCATGCCACCTGCTTTAGAGTCAATAATATATTTCACGTACTTGTCCGAATCGCTTGAGCGTTCACGAACAAGTATAGGATTCTTCATGGACTCTACCTGTTCCTTGGTATATCCGAACTCTTCGGCATGGTCTACAAGGTATTGCTTGTAGGTTTTCGCACTCTTCTCATAGCCTTCGCCCTTATGAGAGTAAGCACGTTTGATAGCCATTGTACGCCCGTTGCCGTTTTCAACCACGTTGTTTGAGTTGATAATTGGAGCCCCTTCATTGACGTTCGTGTTTGCGGCAAGAGCTTCCGGACGCAAGCCTTGAGACATTCTATCCACTTGGATTTTCATGGAATCACGGGTTCTGTCTCGTGGCTGCAGTTCCTTTGGATAACGGCCATCTACCGCAAAGTCAGCGTCGTTAGAGGAAATAATATCATAGGCTTCTTTTATCTTATAAGTGACGTTAAACTCTTTGTCGCTTTCTGTGAATACCTTTGCGGTTACAGGTTTATTGTACGTCGGAACAGTGTCTACAATGATATGGCTATCGGTGTAGTTGTCCTTCGGTGCCTGCCCTTCGGCTTTCAAGTCTTTTGCGGTCTTATAGTTGGCGGCGGCGGCATAGGCTACAGGGACAAGGTCTTTGAACTTGTCGTAGTTCTTCCCAAAACGCTTGCTGAACATGGACCGAACTTCTTCCAGTGTCGGCGGTTTTCCCTTTGATTTCCCTGCAAAGTAGAATTTACCGGTGGTGCCGATAACGAGTGCCATCTGCTTATCGGAAAACTCTTTGTTTTTCGGATACTTTCTGATTGATTCCCAAACGGAATTTATCCACGGGCGTATATCTTCGCCGAAATCTTCAAGAAGTTGCTTGCCGAGTTTGCTCGCTGTATTAATGCCCTTCTGAACATACGCAAGCCCTAAATGGAAAGCGGGCAACCAAATATCCGGGTCAAACACACCATTCATGTTGAGCCGTCTTACACTCTTTTTGAGGGCGGCTTTTACTTGTGCCTTGTACTTTTTGATAGCTTCATCGCTATCATCTGTCACATGGCCAATGTCCACGGTTTCTTCTGTGTTGGGCTTTGCTTCTTTTTCATCCGTAAATCCGAAGGCGTCTCCGAATTTAGCAATCTCTGCGTCAATGGCTTCTTGAGATTCGTCCCCAAATGGGTGTTCGTCAGACGTTTTCGGCTTACTATCCGATGTAAACTCTTTACGTTTATCGGATATTCCCTTTTTAAGTTCCCTTGCCAGGTTGTTGAGAGTGCGGTTGCTATCCGCATTTTCCACCTTTACATTGTTGTGATATACATCAACGGCAGATTTGACTTCCGCTTCTGTAGGAATATCATCTTGCGTTTTCGCATTATTCAGACGCTTGCCAATGTCTTGGAGTTTCTTTAATGCAGATTTGTATTCTTCCTTTTCCACGTCCGCAAGAGATTTTTCCTGTAGCTTAGCTTCTTCCGGCTTCTTGGAAACAGGCTTCTTAGCAACAGGTTTCTTAGGCTCCGACTTTTCTTTCGGCTCTGCCTTTGCTTCTTTGGCGGGGGTTATATTTTGTTTCTCTTTTCCACTTTCACCTGCTTTGGCTTCTTCGCCGCTACCTTTTTCAGTGCTGGAGTTGACATGCTGATTTTTTGAAGTGGAATGTAAAATCCTCTCCTTCTCACGAATGGTCTCATTTTCCTTTTCCTCCTGTTTAGCTTTCTTTGCAATAGTAGCATGTTGGGCTTTTTGGGTAGGTCCCTTGCCCATGATTTCGTACCCATTGGACTTAGCGGCTTCGCTCTGATTGGTACGCCGCATGGCTTCACTGGGCGTGATTGGTGTGTTGCGGATTGGTACGCCGGAAGTGGTTCCGGTGTATGGGTTGGTAGTACCGCCTCCCTGCATGTATTCATCTTCTTGGCTACGGTTATCCGCCTGTGACCGCATGGTGCGGTTGAGGGAATCTCTATCAGACATTCTCCCACTATAAGTCTGTCCTTTGACCTCTTTGGCGGGTTGCTGATTCGGTTTACCCTGCGTAGCCGTATTGTCAGTGTGTTCATCATACTTGGAGTAGCTGGTCTTGTCCTTCTCCTCCTGCTTGATTCTCGCTCTGAGGTCTGCGTCCGCTCTCTTGTTGCGTGACTGCTGAATAGCGGAGTAGGTATTGGCGTTGCTGACCTGCCCTGCGTATGACTGCATAGCCTCTTGCGGAGTGTTGAACCGCCGTTCAATCGGTTCGCCGTTGTAGCCTGTAACGTCGATGTTGCTATTGGAGTTTTCGGCGTTCGTCTGCATGGACTGATTGATAGCGTTGCGGTCTTTATACTGAGGTGTGTAGTCGGTAACTTCATGTTCCCTGTAGGCTGAGTCGTTCGGTTTCCCTGCTACATAGTCCGGAATCACCTGCTCCTTGACCGCCTCGAGAACGTTCGGGCTGATGTTTAGGCTATCCAGTCTTGCCTTTGCCTTTTCATCGCCATTCACAAATGCCTGCTTTACAAGTCCTTTGAAATGACTGTTTTTGAGAGCCTTTGCAATGGCGGCGTTGGTCTTGGCATTATCCTTGTTGGCGTTTATCCATCTGTCTTGACGCTGACGGTCTGCAATACCATTCACGCCCCTCTGCTGATAAAGCGGGCCGCTTTGCTGAGGCGTGTTGTGGTTGTAAATGCCAAAGGCTTCTTGCGGGAAAGATTGAGCCTGTGGAACCGTCTGCTGCTTATCAGTCTGATAGGTAGCTTTTACCCCAGTAGTATCTGCCTGCCTTGGGGAGTATGAGATTTGACCTGTGGCGATAGCGTGTTGGCGTTCTTTTTCTTCCTTACGCAAATCGTTTTTGGTCTTGTACATTTGGATAGGAGCGTTTTTCTTATCCAGTACAGGAACACTAGTCATGTTGCTTGCTACGTTGGGTTTCGGCTGAACAGGGAACGTGATTCTCATGTGTCCCTGTTGCGGTGCTGACTGCTGAGTGTTTTCCTGTTGGGGTTCCCACCCCAGTTCACGGGCGGTATCTTCCTTCTGCTTCTGTGAGCCGTTCTCGATAACGTCATTGAGCTTTTCTGATTTGGCTACATTTTCATCAGTATCAAGTGGGGTACTCCGTTCAATATCTCTGAGGAAATCCTCTGCTGACGGTGCCTCCGGGATATTGGCACTGGTATTCCCATTGGTAAGTGCCATGTTGCCTGCCCTGTTGCCACCTATGACGTTGCCTAACCGTGACTTCACGTCTGCCACGTACTCATTGATAGAGGGGCCTCCGGGCTGAGGTCTGTTGAGTGCGTCCTCTGAGAGTTCGCCGTTCACATACTGTTCAGCAAGGCCGGGGCCGCCGTACCACGCAACGATAGCACCGTCTACGCCATAATCCTTGACGTAGTTATCCATCATGGCTTTTGCTACTTTTTCTTGGTTCTCCGGTGTCTTTTCGGCGGAAACATCGAGACCTGCTACAGGAGCCCAGTAATTCCAGGTATCATCGGTTATCTGATACTTGCCATACGCCCCTGTGTCACCGTTGACCGCCGTGTAGTCGCCGCCGCTTTCGTGACCGCCGATAGCGTCAAGAAGAGAAGAGGAAATATCTTGGCGGTTACTTGCTGATTCGTAAGTTCTAGGTACTGTTACGTGGTAGTTCTCGCCACGAGCCCAACCTTCATTACCGCTTCCATCGTATTCATCAAGGGGAGTAAGCCCCATGTCGCTTGCGAGTTGTCCGAACTCGTCACGATACTTTCTGCCATCTTCGCCCTCGAAAGCGTCACATACGAAATCGATAGCATCCCCGTCGTCATGGTGGGAACCATCACCCCTGTTACGCTTACCGCTTGTCATGGTGACCGGCATATCCGGGTGAAGTTCGTTCCACTTCGCTACAAGGTCATTTGCCCCTGCTTTTGCAGAATCACTCATGTCGTCCCAGTCAGCGTCGTCCGCTACCGCAAATATAGGCTTGGATATATCGGTGGTTGGCTGATAAGTGGGTGCGTCATTTGGTGCAGGAGAATTTTCATAAGTAGGTACATCTTCCGTACCGCTATCATCAGAATAACCTCCTGTATCATCAGCAGTTGGTTCGCCCTGCGTATTCATGCCGTTTTCTTCGTTATGTCCGAACTTTGCGTTGATACCTGCGAACAGACCGCCGTATACCGCACCAACGATACCTGCTTCTGCGGCGTTGAGCCCTAACTGACCATAATTGAATCCGTCAAGGGTTCCGTGTTCCGCATAGTAGGAAGTCATTTCGTCCGGTATTTCCTGTATGGCTTCGGTTACACCTTCGGATAACATAGGACTTCCAATGGCTTTTAACAGTCCATGTTGGCTGAGAACTTTACGGGCATTAAGCCATTTCTCCATTGGTACGTATTCAAGTGGTGTCTGAATAGCTGCATTGAGCAATCCTGCCTGCCCTGCGGTAAGCGGGTCTACGCCTTTGTTTCTAAGGTCAACATACTGACCACCGCCAATGGTGGCACCCATCATGGCTGCTGAAAGTGCGGGGTTCACCATTGCCATCCCCGCCTGGAACGCCATTTGCGGAGCGTTCTGTATCACGTCGTCTACAACCTTACGCACCGGGCCTACATCTTGGCTTGGTGTCAAATCTTTGGGGAGAGAGTTTGCGAGGTACATGGAATTGTTTTCTATGCCATTCCAAACGGGAGCGGTGGTGTCATGTGCCTCTTGGTACGCTTGGTTCACGCCCTCATGTAAAGACGGGTCAAGCAGTGTGTAGCCGTCCATGTCCATGTCGAGATCTGCTGATATTGACGGGGCGGTGGCACCCGCTATGCCGGAAAGCATTGCGGGTACGCCGAGTGCTGATTTAACAACGTCTACTGCACCATTACGAAGTGCGGCGAGTTCCGGGTTGGCGTAGTCAGCGTCTTTATCAAATTCAAGTGTTGGAAATTGTGGCTCTTCGTTTTTATCCTTCGACCAGTTTTCCCATGCCATAAATTAGTGTTCCTCCGTTATTTATAAATTAGTCCGAACTTCTGTCTTACGTCCGGTGGGAGTGATTGTGCATACTTATTAGACTGTGCGATATTCCCTGCGACGTACTCACGTCTAGCATTAGCGGCGTACATCAAGTCTTCGATTTCGTCTTTTACGCTCTGAGGTATGACCGCCCTGTCTTTATCGGAGAGTCCGCCATAGTAGTCCTGCATTTGCTTTATGGCGTTGCCGAAGCTTTTATTGTCGTCCTTGCTTGCATTTTGCATATACCCAATAAGATTATTCTTGAGTTCCGTAAGGTTTGCGTCCAGTTCATTAGCCCTTGTCTGTTGGGCATTGCTGAGTAAATGACCGCTTACCGTTTGATTCTGCGGTTTACCGTTAGCACCTGTGGCTGAGCCCTTCATTCCAGGGAGCCCATAGCCGCCCGCATATGCAAGTTTAGCCGCTACTTCCGGCCCGTATATTGGAACAAGCTGATTGTATTTTTCGGCAAGTTTCCGTTGTTCGAGTTCGAGGTTGATTTGAGCCCGCTTCTTATAGGACTCGTTTTGCAGATTGTTTCCGAGAATCATGTTCTCTTTGGTGAATTTTTCCTTCTGATTTGCCGCATTTGTAGCAAACGCTTGGTTCTGCGCCAAAGTTTGGTCAGCAACATCTTTTGCCCACTGATTCAGCGGACCGGGGAGCATTGACCGCACCTTGTCGGCAGCTTCCGGATTGACTTGATACAGGCCGGAAATCGCACCGTAGAGTTGCGGCATTACCTGTGCATAGTTGTTTGCGGTCGGTATGAGCGGTGAGGCGGGGTTGAATATCTTGCTGGTGTAGTAGCTCGTCATAGCGTCCTTGTAGTTCTGCTCTGCGGCTTCTGCCTGCGGAGCCAGCCTGTCAATGACCGCCTGTATCTGACTAGTGGGTCTACCTTCCTTGATACCTTCCTGCCACACCTTTGCCGCCCAGTCCTTAGCGTTGAACGGCATGATTCCCGTCTGAGCGGTAGGTTGCACTACCTGTTGGGCCAGCCTGTTCTTTACGATGTTCTGAGCCAATGCCTGTGCCGGACTTGAGGGAGCGGACATGTTGGTTTGTGCCTGTGCGGGTTGGCTAGCCTGTACGGGTTGAGCAGTCTGCGGAGCCTGTTGTTGGTTGTCCTGCGGCGTATTCTGTTGGGGCTGAGCAGTTACGCCATTATTCTGTTCAGCCTGTGTAGGGTTTTTAGCCGCCTGTACTGCGTCAAGAATCGGCTTCGTCTGTGGCGTTTCCATGCTTCCCCAAAGGTTCTGCATTTGAGCGAGAGTCATTTGCGTGGGGTCACGGTAAGTAATCGTTGGTTGTGCGGTCTGTCCCACCGTGTATTTGGGAAGGTAAGCGGCAAGTGGATTTTGGTTGTAGTTCTGCTGAGCCATTGCCACGTTGCCATTAGCGTTCATTGTGGGAGTTCCCACGAACTGATTTGTAAGTGCGTTGTTCTGACGCATGAGTGCGTAGTTCTTTGCGGGGTCATCATAGTTGCCAATAGCATACGGGTTGGCGGTATTATCGTTCACGCCGTTACCGATGGCGCCTGCGTTATAGAGAGCCATGTTTTGGTCGCCCCTGTTGGCTGACTGTACCCACTTGTTAGAGGTATCGTTGTAGAGAATATCCCGCACACGATTCATGATGTTGTCACGATAGTTGGTATCTGTTGGGTCTATGGTCGGTGCCGTAGTAGTTGTTGGTGTAGCCTGTTGTGGCTGAGGGTTAGCGTCATTGATTGCCTGCTGCATGATTTGAGTCTTTATGGCTGACTGTTCCGGCTGACCTGTGAGAGGGTTGGTTCCCAGTTTAAACGGGTTCACACTTTCAACGGTTGGGTTCTCGTTTGCCGCAAAAATCTGTGGTGTTTGTGTGCCTGCTAAAGTCTGCTGAGGGGTTGTAGAGGTAGCCGCTGTTTGGTTAGCCGCCTGTACTGACTGTTGTGTTGCCTGTTGGTTTGCTTTCACCTGCGGGTCTATAATGTTGCCGTTGGAATCGGTAACATTTCCTATGAGTTTTTTGATACCCCGTTCTTCATAGTTGTTTGAAAGGTAACGCCCTAACATAAGCCCCAGTGCGAACTGCGGGTCATTTGCCGCATATCCTGCTATGGTGGGGTCTATTGTCGGTGGGGTATAGCTGATCTGACTGTTCTTTGCCATTTATCACCACTCCGTTGTTCCGGCTTTCGCTATAAAGCCGTTTGCATAATAACTTCCGCTTGGTACTTTGAGGTCATACACCCTGCGTTCACCGCTCTCAACCATGGTAATGATTTTGCCCTTGCCCTTGAATGTTTCATGGAATCCCATTTCGCCTATAGTCTTATAGGCTCCATCGTCCATGAGCATTGGCTGAGTTTCGGTGAGGTTAAGGTACTGGTCATGAATATCGTCGGTAATGATTGTATAGACTTTTGCAATATGCGGTTCCATAACGTCTGTAACCGTTTCCTCGCCTGCCGGAGTGATAATTGTATCGCCTTTCTTGATACGCTTGAGTTCCTTGTCTCCGTCCGGTGTCTTAATTAATGTGTCGCCTGTAAAGCAGAAGAGATTGGCATTAGAGGCGAGACCGCCCAATATACCGCCCCAAAAGCCACCTGCTGATGAAGGTGGCTTAGCCGTTGAGGTTGTAGTGCCTTTACCGCCGATAGCCGCAATAGCACCTGTATTCGTTCCGTCAAGACCTATAGAGGCGTTCCAAAGGTTGATTGCGGGCTGCTGAGCCGCTTCCTGCGCGGCACTTGCAAGGGTAATGTTGGTGCCTGCCATGTTTGACAGGTTCCCGTAGATGTTGGACAGTTGGGAAATGTCTTGGTTGTACATATCCGCTGCCGTGTTCGCCGCCGCCTGGTTAATGCCCTGTATGCCCTGCGAGGTTACGGAACTGTTGAGTACGCCGTTTGCCCCTAGGTTTTGCAGAAGGGAACCCATAGAGTTATTTACGGAGCGTGTAACCGCCTGGTTAATGTTGTCCGTATAAGCTGATGGAAGATTCCCGTTCGCAAGGTTCTGATACCCTGCTACCGCTGAATTATTGAGTGCTGTCGCTTGGTTCAAGAGGCTGTTGTAGTCTACCTGCGTATCACCCAAAGACTTTTCAAGCAAGTTTCCCGCTTTCGTATTGAGTCCTATGGCGGTAGGCATGATAGCGTCCTCGTAGTCGCCTTGCAGTTTCCATAGTTTCTTTTCTTCTGCCGTAGGCTGATAGGACTGGACGGTTGTTGATGAACCGCCGCCTTTTTTACCCATCTTTATCCTCCTTGTACAACTCCGTGACATATACCGTCACAATGTAAGAATCTTGCCCGTCGCTGTCCGTAGCCTTATAGGTGGCTATAACCTTCCGCCCTGCTTCATCTTTGCAGTAGTAGCGGTGGTGTCCGTCTACCGCTTCGTCTTTCATAACCTTGAATTTCAGCAGTCGGAAATAGGGAAGTATTGGGACTATGCACACCGTAGAGACTGCGTGTCCCCCTTTGGCAAGGCACAAGAGCTTCGCAAGGTCAAACCAAAAGTGTATGTCCCCGCAAAGCTCGTAGACTATCAGTATTCCTTCGTAAAACATATACTCGGCAAATCCCCGTTCCGGGAGCCAGTAGAAATCAAAGCCCTTGGGGATAACGAACGGGTCGTCCCTTTCGGTCTCGTATTTATCTATCCATTCCTTGAGAGTCTTTGTCACAAGTCAGCTACCTCCAATATCAGATGGTCAAACGTGAACGGGTCGTTTCCCTTTATGTCCACAGATATAACGTCAGTGGAATGGTTGCATACAACCTTGCATCTCGCGTTGGTCGGCATATCCAGTTTAAGGCTATGCTCGCTGAAATGGACGGTGCCTGCCTCGTCATTGGTGAACTTTGTATCGACAGACTTTATGAGCATTTCTTCTGATGAAAGAATTTCGTGAGGCTTTATCTCGTAATCAATCTTCGTGCCGTTATCGTCCATGTTCTTCTTGTCCCAAAGGTAGATATTGGCACCGCTCGAGACGTACACTTCATCTTTCGTCTCCATAATATCGGTTATCTCATAGGCAAATTTGATGGCGGTAGCCACTCCCATGAGGTAGTTGTAGCACACCCATGCCCTACGGTCTGAGGTCATACGTATCATGAGTGAACCATAACGCTTGAGATTGACCAACTGCGGGTTCCATATGTCGCTTGTAAGTAGACTTCTGAACTTATCACCTATGTCCTGCGGCTTGATGTTCCCATAATCTGTGACAGTGGACAGTGACTTTAACCCACGCCTTGAGAGGAATACCACGTCAGCACCTATATTGGTGGCGGTCATGGTTCCTACACTGTCTGAATTGGTCACAATGGCGGGCGGTACCACCCACGATGTAGGCTCTCTGTCTGATTGGAGCTGATAGATATTTCCGTTTGACTTGATGAAAATAAGGTCATTGGCAAGAGGGACGATACTCTCTATATCCCCACTGTCGCCGTAGCCTATGTCGATATACTGAGCGGAACTGTCCACCATTCCCTGTGAACTGTCTGTGATGTTGTCCCAACTTGTAGGGTCACCGATAGCAGAAAAATATACCCTGTCGCTACCCGCAAGGCTGACAACCAAACGTGATAAACGCTGAAAGGCAAGGTCGCAAGCGGGACTGGACTCTACAGTGTAAAGAGATGTGTAGTCGTAGTATTGCAGTTTACCGCCGCTTGCTATCCATATCTTGTTCATATACTTCGCACAGCAGGGCTTATTAGAGCCTGTGACTGAACCTATGAGTACAGGCAGCTTCCCTGTTTCCCATGCGTATGCGTCCTTGTTTTCCAGGAATATGAGTGCAGTATTGGTATCAACGTCATAGTAGAGAGCCTTGATGGTATCAGCCATTGAAAAAGAAGCCGCCGACAAACCGCCACGACTTCTGAGTCTCAAGTTATCATATATGAAGTTTTGGCACACATACATGTCCGTCTCCGGTATTCGTTCCGGTGCGTCTGATGTGTTCACGCCCCCAACAAGGTTATTGAGAACGATACTTTGTATTTGGTGCTTGTTTGAACGTTTCATGATTAATTAATAACTATATATAAATAGGTCGTGTTCCCGGAGTTGTAACTTGATATGAAGTCATAACCATTAAAATGGCGGTCTCCTTTGATATATAGAGTCTTTCTGGCTGAATCATAATATTCTCGGTTGGGGGTAATAACCGCATAACCGTATTTTAACAAATCATTAATATTGTCATAAACTTTATCTGAAAAGATAAAGTTTAATCTGTTGATATCTTCATTTTTAGTATCATAACCATAAACCTTGGAGCCAGTGTATAGGCAAATTTTGATTGTTAAAAAATCAATCATCGGCTCTGCTGGCGGCGCCACTAAAGTAAATTTTTCTAATTCGCTTATATTATGCGCTGCATATCCGCTAAACGTGGCTCCGGCAATATTTGTGGTTTTATTTATCTCGATAGCAGTTATCTTTTTGGCCCCTGCTACCGGCGTTGCCGCCCCAACGGAGAACGTAGCAGTATCTCCCCATGCTTTAAACGTGTGCGATTCGGCACTATGGTTTCCTGGGGTATATCCACTTACTGCGGAAACTGAAAAGTCAACACTAAACATTGATGGTTCTATTTTAATAACCCCGTTTTCAACAGTCGGAGTTGATATTACGTGCGGACTACAAACAACTGTTTGATGTTCGGCATCTGAATTATTGATTTGTACTCTAAAACTGGTGTCTGTAGAGCCGCTTATTGAACCTATAGCCGTTGCAAAATCTGACGGTTTATAGGTGGCGGTTGTTCCCAGTTTTGAACGGATAGCGTCTGCCGTTGCGGTTAAATAGTTCTTGCTTACGAGACCTTTTTCTACATCTGCCATTTGGCTCCTCCTTAAAATTCTTCTTCATCAGCGTTGTCATAGCTTACGGGTGTGTATGTTCCGGTGTCGAGTTTACCGCCCGCATTGACGAACCTGTAGCCACTTTCGACATTTTCAGCCTTTGCGGTGGTTCCTTCAATGTCCGCAAGCTCCATTCCATCGGTGAGCGGTACAACGATTTGCGTGTTGTTTAAATGCACTTTAATCATGGAAACCCTCCTTTATTAAAAAGCGGTCGTATCGTAGTTAGCGATAGCCGCAATAGCGGACTTTATCTTAGCGTCTACTTCCGTAGAGGTGTAAGCATCTGTAATTCCGTAGCCTGAAAGGGTCGTAGCTTTGTCTGCCTTGTTTTTCATGCTGCTTTCTATGGAAACCCATTTGCTACCATCATATATATATTCTTGAGACTCATCGGTGCGGTAGCAGTGCGTACCTGCTACTGCATCAGACGGGAATGATGTGCCGCTATTGCCGGAATAAAGTGCCTGTATGTTGTTCTCGTGGTTTACGATAGCCTCTTTGACTGTAGTCTTTGAAGTGTCCGTAAGTTTCGTATTACTTTGCATTGGTTTCCCTTTCTAAGCAGTACTCAACAATGGTGCCGTAAAAGGCACGTTTCAGCTTACAATAATCATCAAGGTTTCTCATGAGCTTGCACCCGCCTTTGCACAAGGGAAGTGCTATACAGTCCTTACACCTCGACTGGATTCTCTCTCTCGTTGCGTCACGCTCGAGTACATTTTTGAAGTATTCGAAGATATTCCCGTCTACGGTTCCTATTGGATTCGAGACGTTGTGGCACTCATACAGGTTTCCGTCAAGGTCAAGGTTGATTACCGTATATCCGTTACCGCAGTAGCAATATCCCTTATACTTCCCTGCTCGTCTGAGTTCTTGTTCTATGAATCTCGTGTAAGCGTATGGTGCTGGCGAGACAAACTTGTCGCATATATACCGTATCTCACGCCGGACTCTTCCATAATCAATATCTATGAGCGACTTATCCATAAGCCCTGCGTCAAATATGGTATCTATGTTGATCCCTATGTGGCGGTCATGGATAGGACAGTATATGCGATCTATCCTCTCGAAACTGTCAAGTATATCTACAGGATAGCAGTAAGCGGAACATACGGCGGTGAGTGCCAGGCTGTTTATACGCAATATCCTGTGCTTTAAAGAAGGAACAGAAAATACGTTATACCGCCTTGTTTCTTTGACGTTGTACCCGTCCCATGATACGGTGACGCTGATGTTGTGTTCATTGAAGAACGCTACCATTCCGTCGGTTATCGCCTTGCCGTTAGTTATGATACTGTACTTGAGATTTGGGAGCTTCTCTACAATTTCATGTATGGTCTTGTAGTACACAAGAGGCTCGCCGCCAAAAAAGCAGATACCCAACCTTGAGTTCTGCTTATGAGCTTTTTCTATGAAATCGTAGAATTTCCCGCTCGCTTTCTGCGGCGGCAGAGGAGTTTTAACAAGAGTATGCTGCATACAGTATCGGCAATCCATATTGCACTTGCTCCCAAGCATGACGTATATCTTATGTATCATGGAAATCCTCTCTTACGTGCTTCGGAACCTCTACCATTCGCCCCATGTACGTGGAGTACGCATTTCCAGTGTACATGTGACGGTTTCCAATCACATATTTAAACCGGACGGTGTTGTTCCCTTCATAGAGCTTTCTGCACTGTCCGGCATAGTTGATAAATACGTGGTGCAAGAACTCAGGCGATACTACGAGGTCAAGATTTACAACAAACTCGTCAGCTTCACGCTTCGCCGTAAGATTCTCTATGTGGTAGGTGGATTCCAGGTCTACTTCTTGCAGCTTACCAATACCCCTGTAGAGTAGCCCTGCGTAATCATCGGTATCGCTTTCAAGGGTATATTGGTTTCTTGGGAGAAATACTTTTGCGATCACGTCGAAATCGCCGTACTTATCTATCTGCATGATACCGTATATGCGAAATGCACTGGGGAACTCTTTGGCGGTGACGTGAAATATATCGCACAAGTGGTGGAAGTCATAGAGCGGATAGAGAAGGTGTAGGGAAGGGTTGCACACAATGAGAGTGGACTCGCACTCTATTTCAAGCGGGTCTATGGTACAGTCCATATTCCCTGCATGTATGGTGTATACGCCGTTCTTCTGATTCAGCTTTATTGTGAAGTCTGCGGTGTAGCACCCTGTAAATGGAAGTACCCTCATGCGAAAAGCTCCTTTCCTATCTCGTTCAGAAAATCCTCGTGTTCTTTCACTGTTTCATAAAGGACTCCATAGAAGAAACACTCGAGGTCATGGTCTATGCTCTTGACGCAAGCCCCTCCGCACATACTGTATACGGGACAGTCCTTACACTGTTTCGAAAACTTTATGTCCTTTGGCGATTCATCACGGATATAGAGGCACGAGTATTCGTTACCCTGCGTGTCTACTTTGTGGGAATACCTGTTGGAACAGTAGGTTTCACCGTATCGATATCCTGCGTGGAGTGCGTCATACATCTGACTCAGTATTCCCCTGTATCTCATGTTCACGATTCCCATAACGTTGTATTCGTCTATGGAACGGAAAAGTATCTGCAAGTACTGATTTATGATAGAGTCCATATCATCAAACGTCAGTGCGTATCGTCTGTTGCGTTCGCTCGTGACGTGCATGATATGAGGATAGAACGTAAGTGGTCTCTTGATGATTCTCTCTTTTTCGGAAAACACTCTCATTATCTTGTGGAAGTTGGTATTTCCATGATACAACGTGCATGATACGCCGAGTTTTGGATAATCAATGACGTGAGTGAACGGGTCATATCCCCGTAATGACTCGTTCCCGTCATAGCTTATGCACACAAAGAAATCGTGATTCTTGAAGTAGTCACGATACCTGTCAAAGTTCACTCCGTTTGTTGTTATGGCGTACTTCGCATGGGTATTGTCTACGACTTTCTTTATCTCGTCCATGTACATTGTAGGCTCGCCGCCGATGAATGTTATGCGGTCAGCGTCCTTAATTTTCTCTAAGAGCGTATCGGTTACGCCATGTTCTTCCGTGGCTTCCCTGTGGCAGTACTTACAGTCAAGATTGCACTTGCTTCCTAGATATATGGCGTACTTCATTTGCCTAGAATCAGATTGTATTCGTTCCATACCTCGTACCATTTCCTACCGAGTTTCAGCTTGAAGGGGCCTGTATAGCCGAACGGGTAAAGCCGTATGCTGCCCGCTCCGTTCTTCAAACTTATGCGTCTTGCGTTCAGCAGTCCGCACGTGGAGTCTATCAGAACATCTTCGCAGTCAACGTCCCTTGAGAGGTATCCCTTGAACTGCCCCTTGCATTTCTGTATGTCTATGGTGATGTAGTCACCGTTTGGAACTATCGGAATTTCCGAGTCTCCGGAGATGATACGGCCCTTGCGGTCAGCCTGGAATTTCCTACCATCTATGGTGACCTCGTAACTGTCCCAAAGGTCTACCCGTGGGTGCGTCTGTGTGGGTAAATCCTCACTGTTGAATGTATCTTCCTCGTAGTCCATGTCAGCGTCTATGGTGAATGAGCCTTTCTTTCCTTTAAAGACTCGTATTACTATGTCCCGTTCGGTTCCGTTCATGATTCCCGTATCAACCTGTATGATTCCGCTTCCACTGAAAAGCTGGGTCATATCTGAATAGTCCATCTTGATTGATACGCCTAAACGGTTCATGTCGAGAAATTTGTAGTCAGATTCGCTGATGGTTCTGAAATTCTTCACCAGTGAATTGGGAGAAAGTGAGAATACGTAGGAATTATAAGAATTCATGGATTCTATACAGTCACCGCCGCTATAGCCTCCGCTTTCGGCTTCTATGGAGAGGAAGATGCCGGAAATGCTTATAGTCCCCGTTATGTTCGATTCACTCGCTTCGTTGTACAGTATTTTCAGCATTTCTCTACTCCTATCGGATAGCCGTTTACGTAGATGTAACTGGCCCCTTTTACTTTGACTTCATACCCCTTTTTGCATGTTTTCTCTTTAAGGGTTTCGCCGTAGTCCGTACCATTCAGCATTTGAACAGTAATGGAATCACCGTTCCTTGCCTCCCGTTCTCCGTAGAGCGTGAATACTTTCGTTCCCTCTGTTATGGAGAGATTGGGGTTTCGATTGAATTGTAATGACGCTGTAATAGTGGTTTCCGTAACACTCTCAACCTTTCTAGGACAGTGATAGAGGTCTATGACAACATCGCCCTTTTTGAGCTTTTGTATAGGTATTCGCTTTATGATTCCCTGCACGTTTCCTGTTACTATCATATTCCCTCCTTATGCCCCACTATCGTCTCCGCAGTTGCAGTCGCAGTTACAGTTACAGTCGCCCCAACAGTTGACCGTTGCCGTTGCATATTTATCCTCTGTGGAGTGCGTATGGCAGTTTGCTATGAGAATTTGTAGTACCTGGGCAAGGGTATATGTTCCTTTGGCGATAGCCGGAGTTTCATTGAGCCCCTTGAGTGCAAACGTTATGTTCTGCGGATTAACTTTGACAACACTGGATTTTTTCGGTGCGTTAATTGAGGCAACTCCGCTCCAATATCCGGGGTGCAATTCGCTGATAGTACTCCCGTTTGTGGAACCAACGCTGATTTGTGCGGGGGTGATGGTAATATCGCTCGTTCCGTCAAAGTCGTTATCGTTGATTTTCCTTGCGGTTGAGAGCTTGCTTACACCGTTTGTTTTGAGGTCGGATACAGAAGTGGTAATACTGTTCTGCGTTGCGGTCTGTGCGGACTCAAGTTTCTTTGAAAGCTCGCCTGCCATTGATTTTACGGAAGAATCCACGTAGTCCTTATTGGAAAGCTCGTTGCCGGATACAGGTGCGATACCGTACTTTATCGGTTTATCAACGGTGCCACCGTCTTTACCTATAAAGTACTTGGATATTTCATGCCCTTCCGAGTCGAACTCAGCAACGCCGGGAGTGAAGTTTTTGTCATACATCTCTCTCCATATCGGATTGTCGTTGTCGTTCGATTCGAGGATATAGCACTTCTTCTCGTCTGTCCTGTAACAGGTCATGCCGACTTGAAGGTTATCTGTCGGAAATGCCATACCGCTTGAGCTAGAGGCTACCGTCTGTATATCTTCGTATATCTTTGGTATCGCTTTATCAAGCGTTTCGTTTGCGTTGAATTTCGTGAATTTCTGCATTATTCATCTTCACTCCACCAAATATTCTTATCGACAACACCGCCGTAGTCGTTATTGTCGAACTCATACTGCCACATCTTCACGTTGAGGTGCGGGTTCTCGTCTTTGAAATAACAGTGCGAATTCCCCGGTTCTGCTGCCCAGTAAGGAACATAGGTGTCAAGCTCGTTGGTATTGAGCTTATTCAAAGAGGTGTAGTTCCCATAGATACCGCAGTCATAGCCGTTCTCATTGCACTCTACAACAAACGCACTGGCTATGGCGGTCAAGTCCTCTGCTGACAGTTCGTCAGAAAGGAACGGCTCTATGTCATACCATATGTATAGAGGCGGTGTGCCAATATCATTGAGCATGTCTATTACCACGTCCGCTTCGTCTACCGCACGTTCTGTATTGGTAGCATGGCTGACGCAATACACGCCCCACGGCATACCGAACGTATGAATATCGTCCATGTGACTGGTGAACAGTGAGGCCGGTGTACGTCCCTCTGAAATTTTTACAATAACCCCATCCTCTTTTTGAGATATTGCGTTCCATTCAAGATTTTCTGAATAATCACTTATATCTATTACTTTCATCTGATTCCCTCTTTATTGGTGGGAGAGGCGGTCTCTGCTCCTCGAACTTATCCGGTATCCCGTTATGGTTCTTGTCAACGAAACACTCTATGATGAATCCGAAGAATCCTGTGGCTCCCAACACGATAACAATGAACTTTGAAAGTGCTTCAAGGTCAGGGGTTGATTTCTTATAGAAGGAGAATAGCCAACCGCCGTACCATGAAAAAAGAAGAAGTATGACGAAGAAAAGGTAGAACAGGACAACCCTCATGGTCGCCCTGCTATACTTCCTCTTCGTTATCTTCTTCATGACGTTCCGTATGAAGTTAAGCATTTTTGTCTTTTTCCAGTACCGCTACACGCCTGTCGATAGAGTCAAGCATGGCACCATGTTCAGACAGGGTAGCGTCAATGACGTGGACTTGGTTTGATGTTTCTTTGATTGCAGCAGTCAGATTATCGATAGACCTCTGTAAAGCGTCAACGACAAACACCTTGAAAATCCACGTCCATATACCGAGTATTCCGGATATTATAAATATTGTCTCGTCGTTTATCATTTCAATACCCTGTAGAGTTCCAGGTGATTGTACCTGTAACCGCTTTACCTGCTGAATTTTTCAAAATAACTGTAAAGTACCGCCCACTATCATCTTTCCCGTCAGTAGACGTTATGGTTGGGATAATCACGTCTCCGCTCGCTCCCCCTACCACGTTCACCACTACGTCCGGTGGCGTGTAGTACGTCCGGTGGAAGTACACTTTCGTTTCCTCTGCCGGAACGGTCAGTGTCCCCCAGTCCTTCACATCGTCTATATCAACATGCACCTTATACCCATATATCAGTGGGTTGGACGCAATGCTATTCTTACGGATAACCATTCTATAGATGGCTGACTCGTACTGATACTGCCCTACCTTGAACTCGCTGAATGCTGAATACCCGCTTGGCTTGTTGATAGTGTCCTCAAAGTCCTGCTCGCTGAGTCCGCTGAATCCAATTACTATATCTGATAGTACTCCCGTTGCCGCCTGTTCTATTCTAGCGTCTTTCACTTCTACGTTGTCCGCCATCGGAATGGTGACGCTTTTAGGGCTTGCTACAATTACTGGTATGTTTTCCTCTAAATTTTGGAACGACTTCCATATTCTATCTTCAGTATCCTTTTTTATGAGATTATCATTATAGATTTTGTCGAAATCCCATGTTTCTGAGTCCGAAAAACCCACAAAATCCTTGAAACGTCCATAGATTGATTTTAAAGGGGTTTCTAGCGGTTCTAGAATTTCTTTGAATAATCTATCAAAAAAGCTCTGCGGACGCATTGTAGCCCCGTTTATTTCGGTATCAAAAACCCGTTTTCCATAAAATTTATATATTTTGGGATATGCTCTAATATCTTCTGCTTCCATGTGTTTTGCGGCTGCAATTTTATTGCTTGTATTAAATACGTTTATCGAATCGGACAGATGGGTATCTGTTGAGCGGTAATATTTTTCTCCAATACCGATTTGGAGAGAGGAAGAAACAACGGCTCTCCATTCTCTAGAGAAAGAGTCAGAAGTGGCTATCCTGTTTTCATCTACCGCCCGTTTGAAGTTGGCAAGTTTTTCGTCGGAAGAATTTACTGTATCCGTATCTGACACAAAGGAATTGGTGATCCCCAAACTGTTAATTGTCATTGTAGCGGTATTGACAGTGTATATTGCTGCTTCGTCTATTGTAGTTCCTATGAAATTGCTGGTAACCTTAACCACGGGAAAGCGTTATTTCAAAGGTGAAAGTTACGGTATCGCTTGCTCCTTTGTTAATAACAGGAAATACAATTCTATCAAAGAGTATGCCGCCCGTTGACGCATTTAATATCCCCGCTTCCGTCAATGCTCCCGTTGCTTCACCTGCTGAGAAAGTAGCTTCAACGGTTACCTTGGTTGTACCTGCGGTGTGGGTAACACCCGCTGACTTTCTGAGGAGTTCTGTTCCCAGTGCGGTATCACTGTTGGCGGCGGCGGCGGTTCCTGTTCCGACTGCAATGTACGCCATTTGTGAAAGGCGTGTGGCGTTGCCAAAAGAGTTTGCGAGGAAGTCTATGCCCGCGTCCGTAATGAGGTTGTGGTTCCGATAGGTTGACGCACTACCATCGCTATGAACGACTGTGATAGATACGCCGCCCTTGGTGGAGAGTTTATCTTGTGAGTTCATACTGTCTCCTTATAAAAAGAAAGGTACTGGACTTCCCCAACTGGCTTGGCATTAATTGACGCTTTCTGAGTTTTGGAATCAAGTACCGTATTTGAAAGTTTTACAAACAGGGTTCTTTCGGTGGCTGACTGGGATACGCCTATGGACATAACGCACGAGTCCGGCATGTCCACGTCAAGTGTGATAGTGTTCCCGTCGCTTCCTTTGAGGGTAAACAAATCATTGTAGGAAAGTTCCAGTGAGCAGCTTGTACCCGTGAGCGTGAATATCGTGCATGGATTTAGCTTTGCCGTAGTCTTTAAGGAGAACGTGAACCCGAATTGTTCTGTCGCTTGAGGCAGTTCATACTTGAGCCGTGTAAGCTCGTTTTCGGACAACCCTTTGAACCACCGCCCGTAGTCGAATGTATCTGTGTGTTGCGATACGGTTGGTGACTCGCCCTTACCCGTCAGCAAATCGCCGTTGAGCGGTATCGCAAGGTCTACGCTTGATTCCGAATCCTGCTTCGTTGATATATAGGTTTTTACATAAGTACCGCCAATATCGGTAATCACGCCGCCGACTGCGGTAATCAGCTTTGCCCTGTCGTCTATGGTGGAAAAATTGAGGTCTGATACGGTTATGTCTGAATCGGAAATACCAAACATACTGTATTCAGCCCAACTCCTGGCACTCGCCTTGTAGGGGAGTGTTCCAGTTGTGATATATTCACCGCTGAAATTCCCCTCCGTGAGGCGTAAGCCATGGTTCTTTGCGTCATAGTAGGTGCCAATCTTATTGCCGGAGTAGAGCGTCGATTCTTCATCGTTGGTCAGTATGACGTTCTTCTGTTGATGGTTCTCTGTGGGAAGGAAAAACCATGCGGCTTCTGCTGAGTAGTTCCCGTGTTCGTCCTTCGCCTTTATGAGGAAGTAGGTATCTTCCATTGACGGAAATTCCAGTTTCTTCTTCAAGAGGGAAGTCTCGAACAAGTCTATCCCGTTCTTCCATTGGTTTGTTTTCGCCGCCCTTACCATGTAGCTTGCACCGTTTATGCCAATGCTCTGCCAGTAGAAGTCAAGCATGGAGCCGTTTCTCTCTACAATAAATCCCGTGACAGTTGGGACATTACAGTGGATAGTGGCTCTCTCGCCTTCACCGAAACAGTCATAGTAGGCTACCGATACTTCGGATATTTTCTCTGAGTCCACTTTATAGAGGAACAGGTTATCCGGCGTATCGTACATCACGCCGTTAATGTAGATGTGAGCCCCCATACAGTCTGTAGGTGCCCATGTGTAGTTCACGATAGTCCCCTGGTCATTCTTTGTGAGGGATATATTCTGCGGTGCCTCCGGTCTAGCCTTGTTGTAGTCAAGCCGTGAGCCGTTAGAGGCGGTTCCGTCAGTGAGTACGGCGTACAGATAGACTGTCCCTGCATAGGACGTTGGCATTTTAGAGGAATGGTTCTCTACCGTCCTGTCTATCAACCCTAGCATCGTGCCTACATGGGTGTCTTTCCGTATTTCGTAGTACTTGACTCGGTTTATGTAGTTTGGGTATGACCACTGGAACAGACCGCCATTCATGGAAAAGGTGAGGGTAAAATGGGCGGGCGGCGATATTCCGCTCTGACCTATTTCCTCGTTCGCCTCAAATCCGTTGGCAAGGTTCACCTGCTCGGCTATGGTGGCAAGGTACTTCCGCAGTAGGTTGGCGAAATATCGCCCATCGCCTTGAACGACGTTCGGTATGTCCGGGGCTTCTATGTACTTCTTATCTTCACTCATGACATTCCTGCACTGACTGCCTGTTGTAATGATTGGATAATGTTGGAATCCTGCGAAACGTCATACTCGTTCTCGTTCAACGCAAGGAGTATGGCACTTCTGAGTATTATGGCGTTTATGGCTTCATGGTCAAAGGGCATATTGTCTTTTTCCGTCACGAGGTCAGGCGTTGCGAAGTAGCGGAAACGGACGCTGTCGCTTCCGTCCGTTATCTTCGCTTTGCCGTCTGTCATTCTGACGGGATAGGTGCCACACGCCCCCATGTAGTTATGAGGGAGCGTGTTACCGTCTTTGATATATACCTCTTTGGCGAGTACAGGCCACCTTGCACCAATTAAGAGACTCGCCACCTGCTGTATGGCGGTATTGATAAGTTCCAGGCACTCGTCCGTGGAGTATTCATCAGATATGTCGTGCGTGGCTGATTTGAGTCTCGCTATTGCGTCACTGACTTTCATATCTTTACACCTTCCATATTGGGCGAATAATTCTGAACGCATACCGCCGTGATGGTATCAGTTCTTCCGCAAGGGACTTGTTGGCTTCTGCCATCACGTCCTCTTCCGGGTTATTGTTGAGTATCATTCCTGTGAGCTTCACGAACAGGTCAATGAAAGCAGGTGGAAAGTCTATGGAATCATCGGCGGTAACCGCTGACAGGGAATATCGATAGAGAAGGTCAACGTCCTCATGGACGTACAGTTTATTGTTTATGACCTTGAACTCTCTCCAATGCGGCTTCTTTTGAGCGTTGCATGGGGATAGCGGTATTTCCCGTCTAGGGGTTACGACTGATACAATGGTAAGAAGGTCGTCCGGCAAATCAAAACCGTCCTCGAAGGTCATAAGCTCCTTTGGAGTCGTTGCGGTTTCGTTGTACTTCCGTATCTCTTCATTTATATCGTCTAGCCGATATTCCTTTATCTTCTCAAGGAAGTCACTGTTTTTCAGTGCGAATGAGCGGTTGATGTATCGTAAGGCTTCATTGAGGCTCTTGATAATGTCGTAGTCAGAAAAGCGGACTTCGTTGTTGTCCTTCTGCTTGTATCTGACTTCCGTGATTATATCTTTGACTGTAATCATATGCTATCCAACAGGGTATCGAGAGTGTCGTTCTTCTTTTCTGCGGTTTCCTTCGTGATGATAGGTACAGCGTAGCCATGCCACATGCACTTCTTATGATTCACAGCAAAAGCTCTGTTGATTGAGAAGAACTTTAGGAGATAGTTGGTGTATTGAGCCATGTTCCCCTCCCGTTTGTACCGTTTGGCTTCCTGTAACCACGGGTCAAACATGTAAAGTTCTTCCGGTATGACACCCATCATGTAACCGTATTTCCCGTTTCCGGCACCAAGTTCATCGTACATCTTCGCCTGCTCTATGGCATTCGATACATCAACCGTATTTCTCAGATGAACTGTTCCGTCCGGGTCTTTTTGCCATTCTCTTTTGGTAATCATCAGTACTCCACGCAAAAGAAAAAGAGGGAAAAATTTCTCTTTCCCTCTTCACTTAAAGAAATTATCTCATAATACCGATTATTGCAGCAGACGCTTTCGGCTGAGAGCCTTGAAGTGTGAGTGCAGTTTCGATGACGTACTTGTCGTAAGTACCAGTTTTCGGCAGATTCTTGACTTCATGGGTCGGTTCAAAGTAACGGAGTTCCCAATAGTCATTATCGAGAATATCGATACGTGAGGGGTCCCACAGAAGGTGAGAGTGTGCGGTAATGGTGCCGCCATCGGTTTCATAGGTATCTGCTACACCGGAGCCGTAACGGTCTTTCGGTATGCGGTAGGTGGTGGACAGGCTGGTGACCAATTTGGAGAAACGTCGTTTATTTTCCATGTTCATCCATGCGTCGGTCGGTTTGCCGCCACGGGACGCTGCCATAGACATAACGTCGTCGAGGTCGTCCAGTGTCCACTGAGCGGTGCCACCAAGGGACTTGACGTTGGTCTTTACAATCTTCACTTCGGTACCTGTGTCATTCGGTTTGACTGCGGCGGTGGTGCCAGTTTCTACTGCGTCTTTAATGCGGTTGTAAATGGTGAATTTTGTCTTTGGCGAAGTATCATCAAGGCGTACATAGTAGATGATACCGCTCTTGAGACCTGCCGGGATTTTCTTTGCGGTGAGGTAAATGAAATCACCGGTCTTGAGGTTGTGTTCTTTAGAAGTGGTGAATACGCCGGTGGCGGAATCAACGGTAACATTGAGGGAGAACAGTTTCATGAAGTACGGGATACCACCCATCAGTGCGGGGTTGGTTCCGTTTTCTGCCTGTGCTACTTCGTTGTTCAGAAGCGCGTATTCAATATCTTTCGCCTGTTTGGTGAAAGCGTCAGTCATGGCTTCGGACAGTGCGTCGCCGCCAGGTACCTTGTAGGTTTTCTTAACCTTGCGTTGGGTATCGGAAACCATACCAGTGTTCTGGAAGTGCTGAACAAAGTTTTCCATACCTTCCATGGAGCCTACCTTGTCGTATTTGTAATCTTCGACTTCGAGGTGGGCGTTCTTTCCCGGCGGTTCAAGATTTTTGAACATCCACTGGGTATTGGTGGCGGTTACCTCCTTGCCCTTTGCCATATGGGAAAGGATAGGTGTTGAAGTTGGGTCAATGTTATAAAGAATATCGGAAAGGTCTTCCGCTTGACCGATGGCTTCATAGGTGACACTTTGGGACTTTGAAGGCCCAAGATTTCTAGTTACGTCCTGTGGCATTATTTTCCTCCTTAACGAAATACAGGAACTTTAATATATAAAAACACTTTCGTGTTTTTACCGCTTCATGGCATTGAGCCATTCCCCAACAATAGCGGCTTTATCCCTTACAGACGCATTTCTGAGGCGTTCTGCAAAGTCTACGGGTTCGTCTCCCGCCTTGCCTGTTCCACGTCTTTCCACTGACGGGGAACGTGGGGTTGGGGTTGTAGATGTGCCGTTCAGTTTTGCGTAGTACTCTTTGCGGCACTGTTCATAGTACTGTTGGACGATTTGTGCGGACTGCGGGTCAAGCTGACCTGCCATAGCCTTTTGGACTGCGGGAGCTATAGTAGCCGCCTGTTCATAGGGCATGATTTTGTAGGCGGTTTCCATGAATCGTCCAATATCATCAAAGTGGGGTTCCTGGGCTCTTTGGCCTTGAATCCACTTTGCCACGCCTTGCTTAAATTCGTTCGCCTGCTGAGCTTTAATGTTCTCAATACGCATTTGTTCTGCGTATTCATTGATGATGTTGGTACGGTTGATTTCAAGCTGAGCCTTATAACGGTCTACCTTGTTCCGTATTTCTTCATCGTCTGAGAACTCGCCCATATCCAGTTCGTCTTGAGTGAGTCCTAAATCTTTCATGGACTTCTCTTTCGCCATTTTGTTGACTGAATCAAGAAATTCATTACGGAGTTCGGATTCGCTCTTCGGTTTCGTTGCGTCCTTCGCCACCATAGCCGCATACTGCGGTGCGTATTCCGGTGGTACCCTGTTGGGGTCTACCTGCCCCATTTGAAGGGCAAGCGTCATTTCAGACGGACTGTAGTAATTAGACTGAGGCGGTACTTGAGGTTGTACCTGTTGTGGTTGCACCTGCGGTTGTTCTTGAGACTGTTGTTCGGCGTTTTGGATAATCTGCGGAGTTTCTTGAGGTTCTTCTTTTGGCTCTTCATGTACTGTCTCGATTATCCTTCGCCCTGTACGTTCGTCTACTCTGAGTCCGATTTTCGGTGACTCGGTGTGGGTTTCTTGAACAGGTTCATTGCTTACAGGAGCCTGTTCAACTGGGGTCTGATTTTCTTGTCCGTCCATTATTCCTCCGTTTTCTCGTTAAGGACATTACGTGCCTGCTTTCCTCGCAAGGCAATTGTCTTTATATAATCAACAAGTCGTTTGGCGGCTCTGAGGTCGCCCCGTATGAGTTCCGGTGGCTTTGTGGTTCTGAGAAGGTCTATTACCGCTTTCCCCTTCTCCACTTCATAGAACTCATTCAGAAAGTCCATAAGCTCTTCCGCTTTCTGCCCTTCCTTGATAAATTCTCTGAGACGACGTTCTTTATTGTCCATTTCCTGTCTCCCTTAATGCCATACCACGTGGGCTTACATTCAGCCCCATCTTTTGAAGAATTTCCGCTATAGCGTCAGGCGGCAAGTCGTTCAGGCTCGTAGATACCTTCGGTATTCCGCTCTTCCGTATATCGGCGGCGGCTTTTGCGTCCACCAGTGCTTTCTTTACGGCGATTTCTGCCTGTTGTTGTGCCTGTGCCATTGCAAGCTGGGACTGCTGCTTCTGTTGTTGTGCCTGCTGGTATTCCTGGCTTGACGGGTCTACGAGGCTCTTTTCAGCGTTCATGAGTCCCATTTCTTCAAGTAGAGTCTTTGTGGCTACATACCACGAGTTCTCGTTCACGATACCGTACTGGGCGACTATCGGATATATCTGATTCAGCAGTACCATGATATACTGAATCCTTGCTTCTTTGGTGCCTGCTCCCTGTCCGACATTCAGAATCAAGTCGTAATCAACATCAACGTCGTTTTTTGATATGGATACGTTCTTATCCCCTACTCGGATTAACTGTTCTTCGTCTCCGTAGGTTTGGTTCAGTTGGATAAGGAATCTGAATATCTGCTTGAAGAAGTTTTCGGCTGCCAGCCTAGCCATGTTCTTCAAACGCTTCTCTGACTGACCCATGATAGCCGTTATACCGCTTGCGGTCTTGTTCAAGCTATTCGAGTCAAGCCCCTGGTTGTACCTTGTGGAGCCCGTCTGTGCTTCGATTTCGTTCTGAGAGTATTCAACAAGACTCATGGTAGCGGAACTCATGGGCGGTGTGGCTATCGGATAGAGGAGATTTGACGGCATACCGTTGACGGGTACCAAATCTTCCCCGTCTATCAGTGCTTCAACGTCTACATTCGCCTGGTCGAACGCCATCTGCGGGTTGTTGCACTTGGCGATATTGATTATCATCTGACGGATAACGGCGGTTTTTAAGTCCTGTTGTTGCTCGATAATATCGGCAAATCCGCTATTCTCATTGAATATCGTCTGCGGGTCACGCTCTGAACAGTTCACGAAAAATGGAACACGCCCAAAGTCGTTTTTCTGTATCTTTATCGGTACGCCACTGTCTCCTACCGTATGGACTATGAGTTTTTCATAGATTCCATCGTTGTTGTAGTCTACATCAATGTAACATTCGTACAGTTCAACGTCCTTTGAGGCGGTGTCCCCGTCGTCAAGTCTCAGTCGTTCGTTGGTCAGCCCCTTGTTATGGTTTATATCATAGACTGTATATCTCGTGTTCCCTACGTTTTTCAACGCTTCGTCTATGTTTTGGTAGATTCCCTCTTTTTCCTTACGCTTGAGGTAGTCCCCTTTCACGATTTTACGGTGGGCTACAAATTTGCAGTCGTTTATGTCGCTACCGTCCGGCGTAAACCGCAGTTCGGACGGTGGAAGTCTCTCTATGACGGGGTAATTGTCCGTCACGTGGACTTCATCAAAGTCGATGTTATAGTACCCGCCTTTGACTTCATTTACCTTGTCTACGATGATGTTGCCTGCCGCCGCTTCCTGCGACAGTTGGCTCATTATCCCATAGTCGTTGGGGCTTATCATCATCTGCATAGGCTTATGCTCTTCTTCATGCTTCCACCAAACTTTGGCAACGCCGTAGTTCAGTTTCAATGAATCCGTCCATATGTCATTACAGAACGTGGTGTAGTCGTTCTTGGTGTCAAGTTGGTACTGCATGAGGACTTCTGTCTTTTTAGCAGCTTCCGTTTTGTCGATGTTCCTAGCCTGTACGCTTACGGGATTGTCCGGCCCTGTGAATACTTCCATAAGCTGAGGAATAATCCAGTCTATCGAGGTCTTAACGTCCCGTGATACCCAGTCAGACATTTCAGAAAGACGCTCAAACTTCAAGCGGTAGTGTTCCTTTGAGGCGTTGTATATATCTTCACGCTCGATAATCTTAGGCTCGATGGTGGAATCGTAGTACCCGTTGGCTATCGTCATTCCATCTTCAACCGCCTGCATTATCTTGTCTATTTCTTTCTTTTTGAGGGTCTTTATGGAAACGTCGCTATCCTTAGGTGCGAGTGCCATTACTACATCATTCCCCATTTTCTGAGTTTTCCTTTCTTACGTGCTTCCTGCCATGTCTTTTGCCATGGGTTCTTGGACTGTGCGTATATCTTCGCACATACATATGCGAGGCAGTCGATAATGTGGGAGTATTCATTCTTATCCGGCTCGTCAAGCAGCCGTTCCCCTACTTTCTTACGGTGGTAACCGCCTGTCAACGCTCTGATTATCCACGTGCATGAAGGGTCTACTAGTAACATGGGCTTTCCGTCTGACGTTGTGTTCGTCAGAAACCACCGCACCGCTTCCGCTCTTTCTGTTTGGGATACGGCACCGGGTGCTACATACCAACCAAAATCATCACGGAGTATCTCATTGGCGGTCTTTTCATCTGCCTGTGACCGCTGGTTCCCTGCGGGGTCTCCTACACAGTTCAAGGCGTATCCGTAGTAGTACGCCGCTAAGTCAGCTTTCAACGCTTTCGCATGGTTTCTCATGCCAACGTCCCATGACTGGCACTCTCTGAGTACAAGTATCTGCCCCTTTGCCGTTGTTTGGCATATGATGGTAGCCGGTGTCAGCCCATAGTCGAATCCCAGTTCAAGTGGTCTCCGCTTGTCCGGCACCAAAGGTTGGGAGGCTACATGGTAATCGTATCTGAACTCCGGGTAGTACGGCTTTTCAAGGGATACGTCCCAGTTGATTTCATATTCTCTCTCCCACCCTGCAGCGGTGGAGCCTTCTTTCTGCTCATTTATCCACTCCGGGCTACGCTTGTCCGGGTCTGCGGTGTAGTGGACTCTCGCTATATAGGCACCGTTCCTTCGGTATTCCGTGACCCCCTGTATCTCTTCATGCTTCTCAACGGGTTTATCATCGTCCATTCCGTTGATATTCTCGTTGACGATACGTGAGAAGAATCCGGGGTTTGCGGAACTGTCGATAAGAATCTTGCCACCGCCTTGAATGACAGGTCTTAACGCCATCCAGGTCTCTTCCGCATTATCCCAAAACGCCATTTCTGTACAGTATACCCTTGAGGCGGTGTACTGGCGTAACTGGTCGGCACCTTCGGCTACCGCTACGATAATGGTTCCGTTGGAAAAGCGCATGAACGAGTACCCCTTCTCTGAGGATATTTTCTTGGTGACTGTCGGAAAATGGTGCCTCGAATGGGGAAGGTTGTTGTACATGAACATCAGTCGGCTCTCGCCCATCAGATACGCACTATCATCAAACTTCTTCGACTGTATGAATATGGTTTGATTTTCGTGGTACATCGCTTCCCATAAACATATGGCTAGACAGCACCATGTCATCATCATACGCCGTGACTTCGGTATGCAAAGAATCTTCTCAGACTCCGCAAGGTAGCAGATACGCTTTAAATACGCCTTGTCCGGGAAATTCTTTACCTTACCTTCGTCAGCTTCGTCCATCGTGAGACATGCCCCGTGTATAAAGCTCCATGCGTCCTGTCTCCACGTCTTTTCTTCGAGAAGTGTTAGTAATTCAGTTTTCTCTGCCGTCGTCAGTGGCATTCCGTATCGCCTCCACTACTCGTCCCATTACAAAATCAGCACATGGCTGAGCCATTCCGTTCCCTAACGCCTTATACCTTGCAGTGTCGGAACCGCCCTCCGTGTATCCGTCCGGCAGTCCCTGTAGTCGTTCACACTCAAGAGGGGTCAGTCGTCTTACCCTGTACTCACTGACTACATCAGTGAACTGTTTGTAGTCACGGCTCTTTATGGCTGAGGCTACGTTCTCGTCCTTGAACTCTGTAATAGACTGCCTCGTATAAAGTTTCGGTTCCAGTATTGCGTGTTTGTCTACTGCGTTCAGCGTGTACATTACGTTTGATTCCTTATATCGGCCCCCTAAATGAGATGGCCTTCTCAATGCATATAACTAAAGGAACGTTTCCACCGCCAGTTCCCATTCTTCCTAAGAGGGTTTGGCAATTCCTGCTTTCTTCCCTGTAGTCACAAGAACTCATGTTGTTATGGCAGACTTTCAAGAACGTATTCCCTTGGTTGAAGCATTGTCCATTGCTCATCCCCCCTTACCGTCATTTGCACAGATGGAGCCTGCTGTTCTGTCGTTGACTGACGTATAAGGGCTTTTTTGAGTTCCGGTGGAAGCTCTTTGTGCCGCCCTTCCGCTCTCCGCAGTATTCCCTTGCAGGCCAGTGGGCTTAAATAGTATTTCTGCTTCACTGGCGAACGTTCCAAAACCTGCGATAAGAAAGATTCTTTGGCGACGTTGGGGAACTCCCCAGTATTGGGCGTCCAGTGTTCGCCACGCGATTCCCACGCTCTCACTTCTTGCCATTCCGGATTTTGCCCATCGGTTAGATTTAGGCATTGGAATATCGGTCTGTGCGATTTCGCTAAGCACGGCTTGAAAGTCATGCCCATGATTCGAGGAGAACGCTCCTGGTACATTTTCCCAAATAAAGAACTTTGGGTATTCTCCATTCGTCTTTGCCCTCATTTCTCTTAAAATACGTATGGCTTCCATAAACAGGCTTGAACGCTGACCATCAAGCCCTGCCCTCTTGCCCGCAATGGATAGGTCTTGGCACGGGGAACCTGCACATATGATGTCTACTGGCGTTATTTCGTCGCCCCGTATTTCCCTTCCGTCACCTAACTGGAGCGTGTCCGGGAAATGACGCTTCGTTACTTCTTTGGGGAACGCTTCTATCTCGCTTGACCAAAGTGTTACGGCTCCAAATTTCTTCGCCGCAAGCTGCCAACCGCCAATACCATCAAACAGGCTCCCTACTGTGACCATTACGCCCTTACATCCTTCTTAACCTTATCTTCGCCTTTCGCTATTACAAGGCATGTATACAGGTGTTCCACCGTGTCGTCCTGTCTGAACTCTACGGGCTTTCGCTCTACCTCTATCTGCGGATAAAGCTCTACATCGTATCCTTGCTTTTCGTAGTACATGATTGCGTCTGCAAGCTCTTTGCAGTATCCGTCATGGTCGTATGTCTCTATCAGCTTGATTCCTTGCGTCATTGTTTCTCCTTTTTTGTATTTTTTATATTTTTTCAGAAATTCGTGATTTTATGCGGAAACATGAATACGGGTGAATCGTGCGACTGGAAGGGAGTTCCTTTTGTTCAATCATGTGGGAGATTGTTTTTGATGAATCGTGTGGGAGATTGGGGTATACATTAATAGATTCCTTTCGTATGGGAACCCACTTGACTCTCTCCCTTCACCGTCCAAAGAGACTCCTTTACAGTCCCTTGCCACCCACTAACTCATAAGAAGCCCGCCACCATACCGCCCATAGCCATCACAGGCAGGCGAAGCGGTCAGCCAGTCGAAGGCGAGCAGGTGAAGCCAGTCAGCCAGTCCGCAGGTCAGCCCCTCAGCCCATCGCCGTGGGTGTCAGTTGGCAGGTATCCAGGTCGCTCAGCAGGTATCCAGGTCGGATGTCGGTGACCGGCCCTCAGCAGCCGAACCGCCGGAAATGTTGGGTTTATGCAAGTTTTGAGATACTAGCCCGTGGAAACGTGATACTTTTATACAAAATCTTGCATAAATCTATCACTTTGTACCCGTTTTGAAGGGTATAACATCGGCTCCGCTCTTGCCGAGAAGCTCTTTTATCCTCTTATCTATGTCCTCGTTGCTCTGCTTTGCCGGTATCTTTGCCGTCGTGACCTCGGATTTATCGGCATATCCGTGGTTATTTTTTAAATCAAAGATGATGCCCGCAACGTTGCCGCGTCCAGTAATCATGCGGATCTCTAGGTCCCGCTCTATTGCCATTATCGCCCGTTTTAGTACATCGCTAATACTGACTGGGTGCAGTCTCCCGCTAATCGAGTCAGCCTGATAAATCGTACTCGGTGCATCTACCTCTTGTATGTATCGTGTTAGTGCGTCTTTGCTGATGTTAAGCAGTAAACACAGTCCAGTCCGTGTCGGTGGTGTATTTGTCTCTTTGCACTCTTTTAACCATCCATCAATCTTTGCTTGCAGTGTGTTGACGTTATCTAGTTTCCGCGCCGGGGCTCCGTGCTTTAAGTCGTGTGCGTCTACTTGCTTACCGTCTATCGTCTTGAGTCTAACGAGGGCTCGTTTAATCTCTATGTGTGTGTGTCTCCACCGGCTGAGCAGGGTCTTGCTGATACCCATTTGTTTTGCTATCTGCGAGTCCGTCAGTCCGTCTTTAACCCACGCTCTTATCTGTGCCTGTCCACTCTCGCTTATCCACTCGCCATACTTAGGTCTAGCCATGTTGTCACCTCCAAACCGTGTCTAGGATTGCTTTAAAGGGGTCCATTTGCTGTCCGTGACATGTTGTACGTATGGTTATGCCCCCTAAAAATCGTGATTTTTAAATTTTCGTGCCGTTTTCGCAAAATTTTGGTTTCCGCCTCACGGCTGCCGGAACCTGGAATCATCGACAGTATCGGCACAAATCAAAAAGCACTCACAGTTTTTGTGGGTGCTTTTATCGCTTGTTTTTACTCTATTATTATAGCACATTTTCTTTAAAAGTTTTCTCATAAAGCGGAAAATTGTTAGATTTCACCGAAGCTCTCGCCTCTCTCCATTGCCATCTACATATATCTTATAGCCTAGCCCGTTGAGTAGGTTTATAAGCTCTGTAGCTCTCAACGTACCCTCTCTCAGCTTACGATTGTAGTTTGACGGCGATGTGTGCAAAATCCTCCCTGCGTCGACTCCGGTCAATCCTCCACACTCCAGCATTATCGTCTTTATTGTTAACTCTAGCTTTTTAGCGTCCACAACTCTCACCTCCCCCGATATTATCTATCATTTTATACATTTTTGCGGCTCTTGTCAAATCAGCTTGATTCTTTGAAAATCATTAAGAATGTTTAAACTGTATCAAAAAGCTCAAATTAGCTCTTGCAAAATCAAAATGTCGTGATACAATTAAGTTGTAAGCTGATAATGACTCAGCAAAAATCATTTAAACCTTAAAGGAGGCAAATAATCATGAGAGTAATTATCGATGTGGAGCACAAGGCGGGATTAGAGTCCGTGATTGCTAATGGACAAGGCAAAGCCAGAACGAGAATCATCGATGTAAAAGACGTTATCGAGTGCGCCGGACGAGCCCTCGAAAATCTCGGCTCCTGGCTCCCTCGGACGGCTGCGGCGGGGCTCAAGGTAGAAGTAGACCTGTATACATCTTCATTGCCTAATCCCCACAAATATAAAGCCTATAAAACAGTGTTCCGCCTGCTTTATGGTAGGAATAAATGCTACTTGGTGGGCGTGGAGAGAGTCGAGGCTAACTATTGTCCTGCAAAGCGACGTACATTTACATACACGCTCACGGACGGCCAGAAAAACGGCTCATTGACTTCGCAAGCTATCACGGGATCAATTAAACGGCTTCTCGGAGGCTGAGCCTATCAGCTTCCCACCACTTCCGATTCATTTGTATTCCCGGCTTGACCGGAGAAAGAAGGAAAACATGAGTAAATACAACGACCTGCACGAGGCGGTTAAAGGAGCCTTGAGAATGTCCCTTGGACTCCCGGAGAGCATGGAAGTCCATCTGTATAAGGTGGGCGACCACTACGAAGCAATCGAAGAGGAGCCGAACTGGCACTATCCGTCCTTGAAAGACGGTACCCCCATGAAAATTGTATGGAAATTTCGTGCAGTTCCCCCGGCTGAACTGGAAGATTGGGCGACTTCCGACATGGGTTATCTAGATAAGATTAGAGTGTTTGAGGAAGGACTCACGGAAGAGGAAAAGGAAATCGCCAAAGACGAATATGTCGAACAGGCAGACCAGTGGGACATTCCCAATCTTCTACTCGACCTGGAATAATTTGTTGGCGGAGATTCTTCTCCGCTGCCCAAACGGGCAGAAAGGAAACATCATGAGACAGAGATTTACAGTGCCTTATGGGTGGCACCATTACCCGCTCATTGAGAAAAATGAACTCAATGCGTCCTCCATTGGAACCTACGTGTACGGAGATTGTATTTCCGTACACATCAGAGAATTTAAGCCCACTAGCCCTTGGGACGATACCTACGACGTGAGAGCCATCGTGGTTGATGGGGATAGCGAAAATAACTATCCCTATCGTGTGATTATCCCATGGGTATGGTACCGAACAAAACATACAGATAACGGCACAGTGGTTGATATTAATGGGATTGAAGTCCCTCTCCGGTGCTTCGGCTTTAGAAAGATTCATGGTCATTGGTATACCGGAGTCGAAATGGAACACTTGAATGACCTGTATATGGAATGGACTCAATACAGGAAATGTGTTGGTGCCACGTACTACCGAAACCGTCATAACCTGCACACCGCCACGCAAAAAGCGTTGAAAATCTTCTACAGAGGTGCGGTGGCTGATTATAAATGGCTTGACTGCATTAGACTTCAAGACATTGCGAGAGCTTTCATGTGTGAAGCAGAAAAGAATTGTGGTTATTGATAAGAAGGGAGTGCCAATCATGAAGGTTATCAAAAATGCCGGTGTACAGGCTGCCAACGGGTATTATACCCCCAACACCTGTATCACGGGGAAGGAAAACGGTGAGAAGTATCTGATAATGGTTTTTACGCATTCCGATGGATTCTCCATTTTCTACGAACGGCGTGTTTCCGGCGAAGCAGATGTATGGGAGTACGAAGAAACCGAAAATGGAGAATCTACCGCATGGGGGACTCATGGTTTGCTTCCGTATATTCCTCAATGGGTGGCTGCCCATGTAAACAAGATTGTGGAAAAAGCAGGCGTAGCCTATAGGATGAAAGGAGAATAAATCATGGCAGAAGTAAATAGCACTATCGTTTTAGGACTCACCGGATACAAGAAAAATATGGTTTATGTTCTCGTGAACTATAACGGGAACTATTATCAGTGCGGATTGTCAGCTAACGGAGACGCAAAGGTTGTAGGCGGTAGCTATAGCAAGTTTGATGGTGAGTTCAACATCGCCAGTGTTCTGTTGCCCGCTGAACACATCGGAAATAAGAACTGGCTTGGCGATGAAGATAAGGAAAACATCAAGTACTTTTCTTCACGGTGGTTGAAAGCATATACCGATTACATGGCTGAACTTGCAAACAAGGAAGGAGTATGAATCATGGGTTGGGACGGAGAACACTATCCGAAAGAACTGTATAACCGTGACGGACTGGACGACTTCTTCACCGGCGAGAGGTTCTTCCGACATGCGGTGGAGCTGGGAAGGGGAACAAAAATCAACAACCACTACTACCGGGCGTTCAAGAACAACAGAACCGGGGAACGGTTCGTTCTCGTGGCCAGCCTGTCATATGACCACAGACATGGTGACCTGTATTACAAGATGGAAGATGATGGTGTAGGCCCCCGTGACTGCAAGTGTCCAAAGAGGATTCTTAACGAGGCGGGCGGGATTGATGGGGCCTGCAACGACTGCGGTAGAAAGTGGCGTGAGAAGTGCTACTCTAGGTTCAAAACGAAATAAGCAGCAGAAAGCACCGATGTTGAGTCGGTGCTTTTTTTGATACTTTTATCGAATCATCATGGGAGTCCCGCCGATGAAGGAGGTGGACTCCACCACGTCTTGGTAGGTATCCAGGTTCTCCCATGAATCATCATCGCTCGCCAGTGCAAGATCTATATGGCTTGGCCTCTTATCCGGCTCGCTTACCCTACATGCCCTTATCCAGGCTACCGCCCTTTTCTTCGGTCTGTATATCATCACGTCTTTCGCCGTAAGCCGTTTGACGATTCTCCTAATTGCCATGATGTGCTTATATCTACCATGTCTATTGATCATTCTAATTCCACCAGTCCTTCTTTACTTCCCGCCTCCAACCAACCAATCTGTCCCTTCTCCAACCAACCCATTTCCAGGCTTTAAACCTCTGTATAAGCCTCTCACCACGTCCCTTCGTCCTCATTTCATGGGGTGGAACATATACAATTACCGCATTATTATTGGGTTCTTCCCAAAATTTTTTATACCATCTAATCAATATCTATCAGTCCTTTGCTCGCACAATATACGGCGAAAACGGAAATGAGATGGTCGCGTCTTTTGTAGTAGGTCATTTTGTCCATGCATAATTTAGCAATCGCCGTTCTCCACGACCTGCTTTTCCAAAAGGATTCCTCAATGAGTCGTCTATCTTCCGGTTCCAGTTTGTCCATAACGTGATTGATGGCAAGCACCCATTGTTCCGGCTTGTCCACCTTCCCGCCGATGGAGAGATACACATACGGAAGTTCCATGATGTTGATTTCAGCCTCTTTTTCCGTAGGACTTGAAAAATAGCCCTCGCTCCGTCTTTCTACCATTCCCCTATTTCGCTTTAACTCTAATCGCCTGTCTGTAATAGCTCGTCTAATCTCCCAGTAGTACGCAATGTGCCACCTCACCGAGCGGAATGCACCTTCGCAGAATCGGTTATTTTCCACTGGAACCTATTCCCCCTTTGCGTTCTTCGTCCGCTGAATCATCAGTGACTTTACCATATGTACAGATAATACCTTGTGCGACTCTCTCGCCTGCCTTGAGCGCTTGAACCGTATTCCCATAGTTGTACAGGGCGATGATGATTTCTCCCCTGTTGTCCGGGTTTCCGTAATAGTCCGAGTCGATAACCCCAGTAACATTGGCAAGCATAAGATGTTTCTTGATTCCCAAACTTGAGCGTATATGAATGGCAAGGTACTCATTGTCATTGAGTATGACGGCTATTCCTGTCTTGACCTTGAGCACTTCGCCGGGACTAATCAGGAATTCCCTGTTCCCATCTGCTGGGATTGAAAAATCATATCCTGCCGAGTATTTCGTAGCCCGTGTTGGAATGATAGCGTTATCTCTCAGTTTCATAAAACATTTATTCTTCAGTTCCATCGTTTCCCTCCATGATTTCTCTTATCAATGCTTCCTTACTGCACTTTGAGGCGAGTTCTGCCGACTCCGCATTTTTCATGTCCTTGATAGCATAGATGTTGTATGTCAGCACTTCCCCCACTCTGTTGAAGTCGTCCGGTGTAAGCAGCCCTGCCAGTCGTTCATGGCATTTAAAGCACCAGTTAAGCCATTTAATTATCTCCCGTTTTTCCTTCTCTGTCCTTACTACCATCGTTTTCCTCCGAAAGTTCTATAAACAACCCAGAATACAAAAAGTCTCCGTCTAATTCGCCCCAGTCCGAATCAAAGCCTGAAGCAAGTTTCCGAACATTTTTATCCCCATAAAGAGTCATGAAATTGTTTGGAATATCCTTTGCTAATCCACAGTACCTTGGGATAATGCGACAAGTGACATCACAAAAAATTATGCAAACATATTCATGTTTGTGAACCACTTTGATAACATCGTTCATCTTCATGTGTAGTCATTCGCCTCGCTTTCCTCGATGTTGACCGTGATGTATGGAACCTTCTTCCCGTCCACTTCCATGTGTGACTGGAACCGTTCTGCCGTGACATGGCACCATTTGGGAGAGTCGTCATGGATAATACCTGCGGTCACCAGTCCGTCCATTATGTATTTTAGGCCGGACAAAACATTGTCGTCGTCACGTCTCATGGTGTCTTCAAAGAATTTCACATCGCAAGTCACGTGAGAAGTGAACCGCTCTTTCGTCTGTGAGCGAAAACATACGGCAAGTTCCTGCGTGTACTTCCTCTTCATGCTCGCCCCCTGGAACCTGTTGACCCTGTTCATTTGAACAAGGTCATTGGTACTGGGGAGCCTGCCATTGTAGGTCAAGCTAACCATTGAGCCTCCTTAGAAAACTAAACTCATAACCTCTTTGGTCTTTTCCGTGCATTTAGCCTGTAGCACTTTGAAATTAATCACCGGATTCTTGTTTTTCTTAGTAATGAGAGTGTGATAAACCGTAGAAAGCAGCCGTGGAATCATCTTGTTATCCCACTTTCCTCCTTCCAATACGATTTTCTGTCAGTGCAATAGTCACGGACAATATCAGACACGATTCCATCTGTGGACGGAATCGAACGTAGCCTTGTCTGCTGATTCTCCAATTAGTTCCCCTTTCTTTTGTGCTTGATGGAGATTACAAAATTTTCTTCGTAGTATAAATCGTACACTTCATCGTTTCCGTATTCCTCCAGGAAACCTAGCGGAATATCATTGAGCTTTGGGAATATGACCGATTTCATATGTTCTTCCCCGCATTCATTGATGTACACTCTTAAAGACTCGTTCCCAATCGTGTAACAAATCTGCTTAAATGTGGGATACATATTTGTTTTCGTTGTCTTTTCTCCTTCGTATTTAATCTGCCCTATAGTAGGTTTCTTCTCTAAAATATTATCGGCGAGACAGACTCTAGCATTTTCTGCATCCGTTGTTTCGTTTCCGTTCACATCAAAATACTTAATCTTGTTCATTTTCTTTCCACCTGTTTCTATAATCATCGAGAACGTCTTTATCCGCTCTCATAATTCCCTCTCAATAATGAACGAATCCAGGTTCCCATTCTTCAACTGTCTCTCGAAATCTTCTTTCGATTTAAATACCACGTTTCTTATGATGTCGCCTGTTGCATTAATCATGATGTCAGCCATGAATAGTGGCTTAATCTCATGCTCTGTGATTCCCATCGTTGGAACCTCTCCGTGTCCCAACACTGTTGCGTCCAACGTGATTTTCGCTGGGTCCCCCTTGAAAACGATTTTCGCTTCTGTCATCCTCATCACCTCTTACTGAACAGTGCGGCGAATAAAGCCGCCGCCGCTACAATGACTGTTACTTCCATTACATCACCCGTCATAACCATCGCTTCCATATTCATCATCGTATTCTTCCTCACTCATGACAATGATTTTCGGCTCGCCAGTCCCCAGTTGACCCGCCCTGTAAACGTCATGCACTACTGTCTGCATGAGCCATTGCAGGGCTCGGCGACGCTTCCTTGTCTTGGTCAAGCAGTCCGGAACTTCAACGTCCGAAAACTGTACATTGATTTCATCATCGTCCATTAGCTTTTCTCACTTTCTTGATTTCCTTCTCTATTCTTTCCAGTCCGGCTAAGAGGTCTGCGTTGTCAACACATACGTCAGACTTCCTCTGAATCTTCCAATCAAGGCTATCTGCCGTTTTCTTGGTCTCGTGAACGTCGAACCGCACTTCTCTCACGTTGTCGCAGATTTCTCTTATATTATCCAGGTGGCGTGGGAGCGTATAAGCCATGACTCCCACCATGATAAGCTCGCGAGCACACACCATGAAAACCATCGTGTACAGTGAATCAAGAGACTCGTTCATGCTTTTTCCTCCTCTGCTTATTTTTTCCCTGCTCATGCCTAGCTATTTTTGCACATTTCTTTGAGCAGTACTTCTGGCAATGGCTTATCGTGAAGTCCAGGAATTTTTCACCGCATACTGAGCAATGTTTACCTACTGGCTCTATGATTTTGATTTTTTCTTCCTTCTTCTGTGCTTTCGCACTTGCAATAACCGCCGCTTTTTCTTCTTGACACTTTGGGCAGATGAACCCTTCTCCATTGCTGAGATACGCTTTACCGCACATCTCACATTTCCTTACCATCTGACCGCCTACAACTGTCTCCCTCTTGTTCCGCATGGAGCGGACGTGGCCCATGTATACCACATGAGCCATATCGGCTAGATACGCACCTCTAATGGTGTTGGGAGCGGTATTGTATGCGAGAACGAACTTACTCGCACTCTCCATAATTACCTCCCCAGTGGCATTTCTTTGAGCCTCTTATTGATGGACCTGCTGACTTTTGCGGACGCTCTCATTCTTGCCGGAATGTTGAAGGCTCTTCCACCGTCAAGCGTTGAATGGGAAAGCGTATATGCTTTCCGTTCCTTGACTTTGAATGACACAAGTCTAGGCATTAACACATCATCGCCATTGAGAAGTGTTGCTACGATGAATACTGACATTGCGTCATAGGCTCTTTCAGAATCTTTCAATGTGAGCCCCGTATCTTTTGAAATTGCTCTTATGATTTCTTTTTTACCGACTTCCATTTCTTTCCTCCTTAAAATGGAATGCCCTGGTCTCTGCCTGCGAACTGTCCAACGTTGAAGTTGCTACCGTTGTTGAATCCCTGCGGAGCGGTGTTCTGCGTTGGCGTTCCTGGCGTTTCTACTTCTTCTACGTTGACTTCTGTTACCCATTTTTTTTGACCGCTCTTATCCTCGTATGAACGAGTGCCGATTCTTCCTTTGACTTCGATGCTTGCGTTCGCCTTGAGGTTCCCAACTTTCTGAGCAGCATTGCCCCACGCCACGCACTGTACATAGTCTTTTCCGGTATAGTTCTGCCCGTTCGCAGTCCATGTTCTGACGGAAAGGACGGTAAAACTGGCTACCATCTTTCCATTGTTCGTGGCTCTAACCATTGGGTCTCTTGCAAGTGTTCCTGTAAGTAATACCGAGTTCAATTCATTTTCCTCCTTTAAATAAGCTGAGTCGTAAGTCTGAGCCATACGCTCTTAATGATCGGAAGGTCTTTTTCATCAACTCTTCCTTCTCTCATGTCACTGAAAAGCTGATTGCAGATGATATAAGCCTCGTTACCGCAAACATTAATGGCGACGGTATCGGAATCTTTCTTCTCTGCAACAGGTTTTCTAGCTTCCGGCTTCGGCACATTTTCTTTCGCCTTCTCTCTGTACACGTTTTCTCTTTTATCGTGAAGTGCTTTATTTGCAATTTTCCATGGCATGGAATCTCCCTTCACCACGAAATAATCTTTCAGCCCGTCAGCCTCACCAGTGAGGTATGTGGAGAGGGCTTTATATTGTTCCTCGCTAAGCGATGTGTTCCCATGTTTGAGATTGTTCAAGAACGCATCATATGATTTCAGAACAACCCTCGATACAAACGCAATACTTACGCCACCCTTCTTGCCGTAGATGAGTGCGAACACTTCATTCGCCGCCTGCTTACTGACGAACCCATATCTCTTCCCTCTAAAACTGGCTCTTTCCGAAATCTTTGCTACTTTCGATTTTTCTTCCATGATGTTCAATCCTCCATACCTCTTCTAAATGCTCGTTTTGCTTTTTCCTTATTAGCTTCGAACCGTTCAACGTTAAGCACCATTAGATTTGTGCTGACAATTCCTAACCCGTGATAAGCCTGGTTTACTTGATTGAGGTAGTCTCCTATCTCCATGTGTCCGTTGAACTGGACGCTTGCACCTGCTTTCATCTTCTCAAGTTCCCCGTCTGTCATGTAGGGTCTCGGCACCTTGACCGGAAACCGCAGTCCTTCTTCATCGTTCACCACCACCATTACTGATTCATAGAACGGCTTGTCGCCGTCACCAACGACTCTTGCGTCGCACTCCAACTTTCCCTTGAAAAATACTGTATTCATTGCAAGTTCCTTGAAAACGGGAGAAGGCTGATTTTCTGAGAAGTAATCGCCTGCTTCTGACTGGGTGGGATACCTGCTGCCCGTTTATCCTCTTCCACCTTTTCGCCGTTGTCGTATGCTTCTTTATACGCCTTGATGAACTGGCTTCTGAGAATTGACAGGTCTTTGTTTGTCGCCCTTCCCACCTCATCAGCCGGAACCACTGAGCAAGCGATTTCCATTGCCTTGTCTTTGAAGTGGGGCTGAACCCCCCAACCGCTCCGGTGTTTGACGGCTTTCAGGTATTCAGCCCACTTTTCGGAATAGTTGACTGGCACCTTGCCATTGCGAACGTCCATGAGGTCTTTCGCTTTCTTGCGGATAGTGGCGACTGTTGGGGTTCTCTCGGAAGTCTTGATGAGTTCTTTGATAGCCATCGCCGTGATTTCGTCCGGCAAGTCATTCAGCATTGTGTAGTAGGCTACCGCCTTTTCAGCCGTGAACCACTCAAAGAATCCAATCATTGTTGTTAAAGCCTGTTGTGTTCTGTTCATGTTTCCTCCTCTCAATCTCGTCTATCATCTTCTGAGCCTTTTCCATCTCGTCAGCAATTTTCGTGCTGCCGCCGGAACCCCTCTTGCCAAACCGTTCTTTATCTCTAACGGGGAAGAATGATTTCCAACCATTCATCACGGTCTGATTGACGATTTCAATCATGTCCTGCACATTCCCATTGGAGAGGTCATATAGTTTTTTGAGATTCATCTTCACGGATCTAGGCGTGAAGTTCTTCTCACCTGCCCTCTGCTCTACCCATGCTTCCAGGGACTCAGTGAGTTCATTGTTTTCCCCTGCAAACTCGTGGATAAGGTTTTGGATTTCTTCTTTCTTGGAAATGTGAGGGGCTTTTCTTTGCGTCTCCCTATTATTTATGTATTTCTTTTCCGTATTACTTCTTATGTATTTCTTCTCTATATAAGGACTCGCAGTCCGTTGCGAGTCAGACTCGCAGTCCGTTGCGTATCCGGACGCAATCTGTTGCGAGTAAGGCCCGCAGTCTGTTGCGTCCGGACTACTACTCGTGGTAACATTCAGCAGATATATCTTCTGTGGTTTCCCTAACCCCTGGGGCTCTGTGTAAATGAGTCCGTGTTCACGCAGCTTCGAGAACCAAAGCTGAATTGTCCGAAGTGGTTTATTCAGCTCTTTAGCCAGTTCGTCTTGCCTATAGAAGATGTAGAGTCCCTTTTCATCTTCAAATTTCCTGTGGTTAGCTACTGACAGATTCATTCTGTAACGGAAGAGTGTGTACAGAATAACCTCCTCATAAGAGATTTTCGTATTCCATTCCCTCCCAGTTACGAGTTCTTCCAATAATGGAAGTGTGTGTGAGTTCGAGAAATTTTCAGAAGAATAATACTGTTTCATGCTTCCCCCTAGCCTGCAATGGTTATGTAAATCTTTGACAGGAACCCCTGCTGAGGCGGTTCAGTTTCTATCAGCTTGTGTTCCTTGAGCTTTCTGATGTAGTATTTCACCTGTTCAAAGCTAAGCCCGGACGCTTTACTGAGGTCTGTCTTTGAGGCATAGATGTAGGCTCCTTTATCATCTTCACAAAGTTCCCCTCTCTTGAATCCACGCTTGGCAATGTCAAGAATGATTGCGTACAGGTAGAATTCTTTTTTAATCGTTCCGGTAACTTTGTCCGCACGGAGCGTGAACCGTTTTGGAATATCCAGTTCACCGACTGCAACATTGTTTTCCCTGTCCCATTCAACCAGTCTTGCTAAGTATTTCCCATTCACCATCATTTTCTATACCTCTCATATATCTTCTCGGCTTCTTCTCTGTGCCGTTCATTCCATTCCTTGATTCTTCCTGTATTCATTCGGAAGTCCTGGAATTGTTTTCTGTAGAGTTTTTCTTTCTTTCCATGGGCGTATATCGCATGGCATTTCTCGCAAAGGCATATTAGATTCTCCAGTGTGTCGTTCCCCCATGCTGACCGGAATCGTATGTGGTGGTGGTGAAAGCGTCCAACGCTCTTACCGCACCACTCACACCGTATGTACCCGTCCGGGCTTGCCCTCCGGTCTACCATTTCGCAAATCTTTCTGTACCCTTCCGGTTTCAGCCGGATTCTTTCTTCTTTCTTAATCTCCATCTGTGCCTTTCTTCCAGTTCTCTATCAATAGGGACCTTTCTTTCGGAGTCATAACATCAAGTCCCTGGGCCTGTGCTTCTTCAACTAGCCAGCCAATGAGTCTTGCCATTTCTGCTGAGTCGTAAGTGCTTGAGCCGTAGTAGGCGTTGCACTCCGTCTTGACTCCATCGTCCATGAGCTTATCCACTATCCAACCAGTCCCTTTACCTTCCCAATTTCGCACGAAACGGGGGTAGGCTTCGCTCCGTATGGATAGGGGTTCATAAACGCCCACCTGCTTGACTGCCCGCCTGTATACGTCATCCTTGGAGATTTTTAGCACCTTTGCCAACTCGTCGCAGACCGCCCAACAGTAATTGTTAGCAGTAAGGCTCCGGGCTTTCTTTCGTTTCTGAATCACCACCTCGCACTTCTCATTCAGTAGCTTCAAAAGTCCGTCCATCTTTTCATTCGGAACCGGAAGAGCGATGGTCAATTCCTGGAACCCCATACGGGGTGACGGATTCTTGGTAAACCCGTCCACTTTAACCCACCTCATTTCTTATCCCCGATGCAAGCAAGGTAATAATCGAGAGCCCCTTTATCGCCGTAGAAATTCATGACTGCGTTATCAATCTGTTCTTCTGTAAGCGTTCCGATTTCAAATCCGGGATAGATGGTTCTTACAAAAACCTTGGGGTCAATCCCCCGCCATGCAATGAGGTTAATCAATTCCTCTGCCGTATGGTGTTTGGTAAGCGGTTTTGGAGTTTCCCTCTTCTCCGGTTCCGGTGGGAGTTCGTCAAGGTCTTTCGCCGGACTCAGATTAAACATTCCAGCAAGTGCGTACTTTCTAGCGTAGGAGCTAGCCGCCCCTGTAACCTGTGCTTCGTCCATTCCCTTCTTAGAGAGTGCTTCTCTCGCAAAGGCACTGACGTGTCTGATTTCGCTCCCGTCCTCCGTGTCGTATGCAGTGACGGTCGCTTTCACATAGTAACGGTCGCCGATAAGTACCAGGTCGTCCTCGATGGTGACTACCACTCCGTAATCAACCATTAGAGGCTTGAGCCCGCTGAGAATATCTTCTGCGTTTCTGTATGAGTAGTTACCGAAGTTGTTTTTGTGAGACTTTCCAACCTCGAGTTTTGCGATGATGTTAAGCAGTTTTTTCATTCCATTTGCCATGATGTTTCTTCTCCCTTCACTTCACGGAAACGCTTGGTTTCCGAATCAATTTACAACCTGCGATTTCTTCGCCTGCTTTAAGTGCCTTGGCGATTTCCGTCTTGTTTGGAATCCATGTCCACTTCTTGAGGCCGTCCGGGATTTCTGCCCCCTTGTCTACCTCTACGCTTTCCTTGCCCTTTGAAAACTTGATGGTGACCGCAATGTCGTTCACCGGGCAGCCGTATGTCAGAACATAGGACTTCAAACTGTTGATTCTTGCGTTGTAGGTCTTTTTCAGCCCTGCAAGACGCTTGAGCTCTTTGTCGATTTCGTCAATGTCGTTGGCGTATTTCTTAATGACCAGTCCAATATTCTTTGACTTTTCAGCCTGCTCCATAGGAAGGTTGTCAAGATAGTTCTTGTCGAACACTTCCCCAGTCTCAACGTCCACCGCCTGCTCTTCCGATACGTGGAAGAGTCTATCGGTGGTCATGAGCTTGCTGATTTTCCAAAGTTCCATTCGTTTCATCTCCATTCTTCGTGATGTTCAACGTCCTCGTACATCTTGGCTATCGTGTACGGTTCAACTCCTCCGTACTCTTTCATAGCCGTTTCAATTTCTTCCGGGCTGAGAAGGAAACGTTCAATCAGTTCCCTCTCATTCCTCGTCCGGCTCTCCGTCCGGCGCGAACGGGTCGTTTCTTTCATCTTCCCTTTCCTCCTCTTCTCTTTCGTACCATTCATTCCAGGTGTCGTGAGCAAATCTGTCAGTGTCCATTCGTCTCATTCCTTTCATGCAGCCGTGTACATGGCTTTCTCAAAGGATTCAATGATGTGTTCTGCGGAGCCCTGCTCCAATCCATTCGGAGATTCAAGGTAGAATTTCCTGTCGTCGCAGTAGACGGATACAGACCTTCCGCTCCCTACATAGAAGGTGTATTCATAGGCAAGCGGGCTTTCCAATCCCATGAACCTTCCGTAAACCTCATTCTCTCCGATTCCATACCGCTTGCAGATTTCGACTGCTACTTCTTTCAATGTCATGATGTTTCTTCTCCTTTCATCTGACTGGCTTAACCTTGATGATGATTAACTGTCCCGGCTGAATGTCGCCCGGATTCTTGATGTTGTTTTCTTTCATGGTTCTCCATACAAGCTCTCCAACGTCCTCTTGGTTGTCGGCAAGCTCTGAGCATATGTCCCATAAGGTTTCGCCGCTGTCCACTTCTTTGTGATACTCAATCATCTTCGGCGGCTGACTGTTCATGCTTGCCCCTGCCGTTAGGATTCCGGCGATTAGGACTAGCACCGCCGCGGCTGATCTCTTCATTCAGACTCACCGCCCATCTCGCAAACCTCTTAAACGATTCCTCGTCACTTTCGTATGTCGTTTTGTGAAACATAACTATCAACCCTCTCAATCTGAAATATTCAAGGTAAAAAAATATCTTTCACGTCGGCACCGAGAAGTTTTGAGATTAAGATTCCAATTCTCAGACTTGGAGCCCGCACCCCTCTTTCGTAGAGTGAAATCGTTGACTGGTTCACTCCCAGGAAATCCGCAAGCTCTTTCTGAGTGAGACCGGATTTCTTTCTGAACTGCTTTATCTTGTTTTTCATCGGTTCTTTCACCTCCGTTCCTCATTTTCTATATTATATGCCATTTCGAAATGTAAGTCAAGCATTTTTTCTGAATGAAATTTGAAAAAATGCAATTTCTGTATTACAATGTTTTCAGAAAGCAATATTTCAGAAAGTAATAGAAAGGAGAAATGTACCATGGGAATCGGAGACAGGCTTAGACTATTACGTGAAGAGCGTGGATTTCTGCAACAGGACGTGTGCCAGGCCCTTAACATGGCACAGAGTACCCTTGCCAACTATGAGAGAAACAGAAGGGTGCCGAAAGCGGACATGCTCGTAAGGTTCGCAAACTTCTACCATGTATCGGTAGACTATCTCACGGGGAAGAAGGAACCGCCTACTCCCTCTTCCAGGCGAGTACCCGTGTTGGGGAGAGTCGCCGCAGGGATTCCCATCTCAGCCATTCAAGATGTAGAGGACTGGGAAGAGATACCGGAGACGTTCGGAGATACAAGGGAATATTTCGCACTCCTTATAAAGGGTCATAGCATGGAGCCCAGGATTTGGGACGGAGACAGGGTTATTATTCATAAACAGGACGATGTAGATAGCGGGCAGATGGCAGTCGTCCTTGTCAATGGTGACGAGGGAACGGTTAAGATAGTGAAGAAAATGGAAACGGGAATCATGCTTGTGGCACTCAACCCTTCCGTGTATTCACCGCACTTCTATAGTAATAAGGAAATAGAAGAACTCCCGGTAAGAATCGTGGGACTGGTAAGGGAAGTAAGGGGGAGCATATGATTAGGGCAGCTTTATACGGGCGGTTTTCATCCGACAACCAAAGGGAAGAATCAATCACCGCCCAGTTTCGAGACGGCAGGGAATACTGCCAGCGGAAAGGCTATATAATAGTGAAAACATATGCCGATGAAGCGAAGAGCGGGACGACCGTCACCGGGCGTGATGAATACAACCAAATGATTCATGACGCACAGGACGGTCTTTTCGATGTGGTCATTTTTCATAAGGTTGACCGCAACGCCAGGAATGAATTTGATTATTACAACACAAAACGGGAGTTACAGGAAGCGGGGGTTAGGTACGAGTATTCAAAGCAGGAGATAGACTCGTCCACGCCGGAAGGTCAGATGATGGAGTCCGTCATGGTGGGCATGGCGGCATACTATTCCAGGAACCTTGCGGGCGAAATAAAGAAGGGACTCCGCGAAAATGCCTATGAGGGCAAGACGACAGGTGGTATCCCGCCATACGGCTACTCCATTAGTAAAGATAAGCGTCTTGTGATAAATGAGTCCGAGGCTCCGGCTATACGGCTTATATTTTTCCTGTATCTTGAAGGAAAGAAGTATGAAGAAATCGCCAATGCCTTGACTGCCAACGGCCACATGACACGCAAGGGTACGCCGTTTCAGAAAGCGTCTCTCCATGATATTCTGAGGAACCCAAAGTATATAGGCTCCCTGGTTCTTGGACGCTACACGAAAAAGGGGACGAAACGAAACACTCACGGAAACAATAAGGACGCACAGGTCTATAAAGATGTGATACCACCAATCATTGATACCGATACATGGGAACGTGCAGCGGCTATCATGGCAAGCAGAAAGAACGGTTCTCACAAGGCAAAGGCGGTATATGCGTTGTCCGGGCTTATCTTCTGCGGAAAGTGCGGAAAGCCCATGGTGGGTCAGTCGTCCGTAGACCGCTACCACGTCAAGAGGTACTACTACCGCTGTCGCCCTTGCAAGTCGAAGATGGTACGCCGTGACGAGATAGAAGAAGTAGCGCTGGGGGCAATAAAAAAAGCGTTCCTCAGCCGTGGGGCATTGGAACGCATAAAGATTCTGATTCATGAAGAGATAGAGAAGAAAGGCAAGCTGAATTATCAGCCGCAGATTGAACGGCTAGAGAGGGATATACAGACTGCAAAACGTCGGTTAAACAACCTGTACGCCGTTTTGGAAGGGGGAGATATGGACGAGTATGATTATTTGTCATTTGAAAGAGGCAAAGGCTAGAATAACCCTTTTACGGCGAAATTTGAACGATTTAAAATCGAAATCCAGTGTAGACCTGTCAGATGAAACAGTGGAAGAGGTCATAGCTACCTTGCGGAGATTCTTTGAGGGCAAAGAAAAAAGCCCCCAACAAGTGAGGGCATTGTTCCACCTCGTAGTGAAACGGGTTGTTATCGCCGGAGATGAAGCAACAGTGGTTTTGATGGTGACCCAGGAGGGATTCGAACCCACGACCCACCGCTTAGAAGGCGGTTGCTCTATCCAGCTGAGCTACTGAGCCATACAATTTGGTCGGGGCAGCCGGACTCGAACTGGCGACCCCCTGCTCCCAAAGCAGGTGCGCTACCAACTGCGCTATGCCCCGTGACACTTAAATATTTTATTACATGCCGTCCCATTCGTCAAGAGGAAATTTACGGGTGAAATCATCTCCCCCAGTCTTTTCATGACAATGGTTCTTTCATTAGAAATCGGCCTTATCCCGGTTTCCTTACACCTTCTTATGACCTACGTCTTCCGCTTTCACATATCCCAGATATATATTTCCTATAATCCAGGCCACATAATCATCAATAGGCACAGGTACTGTCCGCATACCTTTGGGAATCAGCCTTGCCAGCCCATGGGCAGGATGGTCTTTCCAGTACCAGGCTTCCCCCATTTCCGTCGTATATTTTTCGTCTACCAGCGTCACAGCAAATGGTTTACCCATAATCTGGAGAAGCCGGTTGCTGCGGTCTTCCAGCTCCCGATGCCTGGTCCCGTTCCCCATGACAAAGGCCCGTACCGGATATTCTGCAAGAAGATCAAATATTTCCTTTTCATACCGGGCTGTGGGAATCACCTTTTTCTCTACCAGGCTTCCATCTTCCCCTACCACGGCGCATCCGGTCTTGTCTTTTCCGGGATCCACAGAAAGTATCAAGGCTCCTCACTTCCTCTCTACCCGGACATCAATCACCAGAGGTCCCTGGGAATAAATATCCCGCCGTGCCGTTACTGTCAGTTCACACTGGCCTCCATATTCTTTCACCTTCTGGATGACATCTATGAGTTCCTGTCCCTCCAGAACACCTACATTTCCGGTAATAGGATCGGGAAGAACCCCCTTCGTCTGGGCATAATGGTTCAGATCCTTCAGGAAACGGAGTACCTGAAGTTCATAATTCCTGATATTACTGTAGGCATCCAGATTCCCTTTGTACACCACTTCTCCTTTGTTGAAGATCAGAAGATTATCGTGAATATCAAAATCTACAATGAGCCGTTCCCCACGGATAAGATTCTGGGCGGCCACGATGCGGACCAGTTTTTTATGTTTTGCACCGGTCAGCTGCTGTACGGCTTCATCGAAGTCAGACTGGCTCACGCGGATAAGATTAACATTATCATCGGTAATATTCATCTGCTGCTTCAGCATATTGTTAATATCATTCAATACACTTTCGAGCACCTTCACGGACTGGTCCTTCGTCATTTTTTCATCCACAGTGACGCTGGTCAGTACCTGTCCAGCCTGCATAACTACCTGGCCTTCCCGAAGAGCATAAATATTATCGAGAAGGGTTTTCTTTTCCTGGTTCAAAACCGTAATATTGCTGTTCAGTTCTTCCTTTGTCTTTTCAAGGTCCCTGATCTCCTGGGCCGACTGTTCCACGCCGGCCTGGGCTTCATCATAAGCATCCTGTACAGATGTCAGTTCCCGTTCCATATAAATCCGCTGGCTTTCTACGCGGTCCAGTTCCCGGGATGTTTCTTCCGATTTCTTTGTTACATCTTCATATTCCTTATTTCTGGCTTCCAACTGGCTTTTCCCTTTTTCCAGTTCCCTGTTTTTGACTTTGATTTCCTGGTTCAGGTCATTCATCTGGGCCTGCAGTTTGGAAAGGCCAAAAAGGGCCACCCGTACATTTTCGTTCACCACGGCCATGACTGCAACGGTGGAAAAAGAAATGAGCACGCCGGAAATAATAGTTACAATAACCGATGTATATTTGGGGCGAAGGCCAAAAAGAGTCATTCGCTTTTTGCCTACTTTGGATCCGATCCGGTCTCCAAGAAAAGCTATAATCCCGCCCATGACAATGAGGACAAGAAATATGGCCGCTCCGATGAACATAGGCATCCCCCTTTTTAATGAAGCAATAAGTCTGATTAAAGGATAAGAGTGTGTTTACATTCATTATACCGTTTTTCCCCAGCATGTGCCATGCAAGGTATGGGATATTTTCCATTCTCCCCTGCCAATTGCGGTTTGTAGAGCTGTTGGAGAGGTGCTGATGGATAGAGTCATTCGTGCGAGGCTTCCAGCTGCTAGCCTCTAGCTTCCAGGAAAGCTCTACAGCCTACGGCACGAATGACTGGCGAGAACGTCGGATGGAAAGCGCCGCAGGCCGATCAGCTTTCCTAACTGCTAATAGCTAGAAGCTAGCAGCCCCGTGCGAGTGACTCTGCACACAAACACGCCAGCCACCAACCCCCACCAGCTCGACAAACTGAAATATCGCAGTCTGGACAAAATGTTCCAAGTTAAAACCGCGGATGGATGTCCATCCGCGGTTTCTGTTTATTTATCCACTTTTCTAATCAGAATACATCCGGTAACGAAAGCGATAATATTCGGCAGCCATACCGCCAGCATGGCCGGCATGACATGGCCCTTTCCCAGAGCTTCCAGGAATGTCATGATGGCATAATAGAGGAAAATGATGACTACTGAAAGGCCAAAGCCGATGGAGGAAGAAGATCTCTGCTTTTGTACCCCCAAAGGAGCACCTACGATGGCAAACACAAAGCTGGCCATGGGCAGGGAGAAGCGGCGATGCACTTCCATCATAATGGGCGTCGTATCTGCATGGGCTGCCGTATAGGCTTTCTTTGTCAGGAGAAGTTCCCGGATCGTCATCTCATCGTAATTCTTCTTTTCTTTAGGAATATCCTCCGGGGACTGGGCATAAGGAATCTCTTGCCGCTCAAAATGCATCATCCGGTCTACGCCATCCCCGGTGAGATCATAGATGACGCCATCCGTCATGACCCATACACCGTTCTGCCAGATGGCTTTTGGCGCATTTTCTACCCGTGTCACTTCTTCATTCTGGAATTCCTGGACCGTGATGTTTTCCAGTTCCTTTGTTTGCGGATTATACCGCCTTGCGTAGAGGAGATGAAGGATTTTCCCGTTCTGTACATCCCGCACCACCACGTGGTCCGTCACGCCGGGATTGAAGTTCTTCTTGATTTCCGTATTCAGCACATATTCATATTCCCGGTTTGTCCAGGGGACTACGTATTCATTGAACGCCACAGCGCAGAGGCTGATGAGGAGGGACAGTATAAACACCGGTGTCGCCAGCCGCAGGAAGCTCTGGCCCGATGAACGCATGACAATGAGTTCGCTGGAGCCGGAAAGCCTTGAAAAACACATGAGCGCTCCCAAAAGAACTGCCATGGGAAATGTATATACCACGATACGAGGCAGTGCCAGCACGAATATTTTCAGGGCTGACACTGGCGAAGCACCGTACTTAGTCACATAGCTCGCAATTTTAAGTAGTGTGTCGGCACCAAGAAATATGGCCGTGAAAGCAGCAACGCCGAATAAGAAAGGGCCCAGGAATTCTTTTAACGTGTATTTATCAAGAAGTCTCATAAGAATTCCTCTCTCCCTGTTTTGACAAGATTCATAAACTGAAATTTTCTCCTAAATAGAACTTCTTAGCCACCGGATTCACGGCAATTTCATTGGCCCTGCCGGATAGAAGAATTTTTCCCTCTGAAAGAATATAGGCCTTATCTACAATACGAAGAGTCTCTCTTACATTGTGATCCGTAATCAGAATACCGATGCCCCTGGTTTTCAGGTGGAGGACCACGCTCTGGATATCTTCCACCGCCAATGGATCTACGCCGGCAAAAGGTTCGTCCAGGAGGATAAACGAAGGATCCAATGTCAGGGACCGGGCAATTTCCACCCGCCGCCGCTCGCCGCCGGAAAGGGCATCCCCCCTGGTATCCCGCACATGGGTGATATGAAATTCTTCCAGAAGAGCCTCCGCCTTCTGTCTTCTTGCTTCAGAAGACAGATCCTTCCGTGTTTCCAGAAGGGACATCAGGTTTTCCCATACCGTCATTTTTCGGAAAACGGAAGCTTCCTGGGGAAGGTACCCGATGCCGAACTGGTGCCGTTTATAAATGGGCATTCCCACGAGAGACGTGCCATCTACTGTCACATCCCCTTCATCGGGCTGGATAATACCTACGATCATGTAGAAGGTCGTGGTCTTCCCGGCCCCATTTGGGCCAAGGAGACCCACAATGGTTCCCTGCTCCACTTCCACATTCACATGGTCCACTACGGTTCTTGCACCGTAGCGTTTGATGAGATTATGCGTTTCTATCTTCATTTGCTGTCCTTGATTTCTAACGGGCTGCCCGCTTCTTCCGGCCGTCCTGCTATGGGAGTTGCTGCTGTTACCGGTCCCTGGGGAGCCTGGCTCCCGGATCCGGAAGAAGAACTGCCATTGTCAGTACCGGTGCTTCCGGTATTCGTAATCACGATGGTGCTTCGTCCGGTGGTTTCCACGACTTTATCTTCATCCCGAAGTACCAGTTCCGGACCGTTAAAGGAGTTGCCGTTCTGGGTTACCCAGGCATTTCCGGTGAGCACCAGTTTCCCATCGGTACCATTAGCTCCGGTCCTCGTATAGACGGCCTGATCACCATAGCCTACGGCATTATGAAGGCTGCTGGAAAGATTTACACCACCGGTAGCTACCACTTTGACCTGTTTCATATTGCCTTCGATATGAGGTGCCTGCAGAATACCATCCGGCGATTCCAGATATCCATTCCCCTCAATCTTACCGAATCCGGTATCCGGATTGTACATGACGTCATCGCCCTTCAGTGTCCGCTTTTCAAGACCATCATGAAAATTGACACTGCCTATACCTCGAGCAGTCTTATCCTGGTAAAGATACATTTTATCCGCATAGAGGGTGGTCTGGTCTTTTACATAGTTTACGCCGCCTTCCAGAAAAGCGCTCCGGTCTTCGAAATGGTATTCTCCATTGGATCCGGTAATCGTGGCCCCCTGATTGGCATGAATCACCACATCGCCCTTGGCGGTGACAACCTTTGTATTTCCATCATAGGTCAGTACATCCGCTGTAATGTCATCGGCCATTGCCATGCCCTGTACGCCAAGAGCGATGGCCAGGGCCGCCAGTGCTGTATAAAAAGTTTTCACTGTGCATCCTCCTTGTCTGTCAGCTTCGCATGACCTTTAGCCGTAATTTTCTTCAATACCCGGTCTGCATCAAATGTATCCGCTGTCAAAACTTTGCCATCTTTTTTCACCACAAATGCTTTATCTGTGGAGAGGATTTCCTTATTACCATCATAAGTCAGGTTTTCTGCATAGAGTTCTTCCCCATCTTTGGAATTGCCCTGTACATTCCCTTCAATATAAACCGTTTTAGTCTTCCGGTCAATGCGGCCTTTATCGGCAGTCAGGTGGAGGTCATCCCCATCTTTCATGAAATCCCCCTCTACCCCTTCCATATCTACATGGTTCTGGTCTTTACTGATGGTTACATGTTTTGCCTTAAACCGCCATGTAATCTTTCCGTCTTTGGTTTCTTTCATATCAATATTATTGAATTCCATGGAAGACGAGGAAGAAGAGGCAGCATTCATATTTCTGCTGTCATCTTTAAAGAGGAAATAAAGACCAATGCCGATTGCCAGAATCAGCAGGACAGCCAGAATCAGGTTCCGATTCTTTTTCATTCCTTTCCTCCTTTGGTTTCATTCCAGTTTTCATCCATCCCCGATGCAAATCGCTTTTTCTCTTCCGGGCTCAGCTCGTTATACATTTTAATCTTTCCCGGTCTTGTCCAGAACAGGTGCTGGAACCAGAGCCAGTCTGCCGGATGAGCTTTGATGAAGTCTTCCATAATCGAGGCCATCTTTTGGGAATTCTGCAGAAGATCCCGGTCCTTGTTTCCCGTATCTTCATAGTAGAAGTGTTTTCCCACACATATGGTATGCCCCCGGCCTCCAGGATTCCTGACAATAAAGATGGGAACAACAGGTGCTTTGAATTTTTTCGCAAATACCGCAGGCCCCTGGGGGAAGGAAAATACGCGGTTCATGAAGAGCACAGGCACGCCCACCTTATTTCCATCCTTATCTGAAAGAAACCCGAGAATGTGGTTCTTTTTCATGGAACGGGCTGCTGCGATCATTTCATAGCCACCGGTGCCGGTGAGGTAAATATGCTGTCCCGCCATGGCTCGATAGGAATTGATCATCTTCATGAGCACATCGTCTGACTGCTTCTTACCGATAGCCGAAGTATCATAGCCGTGCAGGGCGAGGCCTGCCCCCAGCCATTCCCAGTTGCCCATGTGAGCTGTAAGGCCGACAATTCCTTTTCCTTCCGCATAAGCAGCTTCGAGATACTCCGGATGGTCTATTTTCACATAGTCATCAATATGGGATTTTTCCCGGCATAACCTTGGCATATAAAGCATTTCCATGGCGGACATGCCTATATTCCGGTATACCTTCTGCAGCAGGTCCTCCGCTTCCGGGCGGGAGACGGAAAGTCCTATCATTATCTGTCGGATCCCACGGTTTTTCTGTTTGGCTATGCGGTTCATGATGAGGGGACCCAAAGTCCGCCCTATGGACAGGATATGGTCGTAGGACATGGAGCAGAGCAGGCTGCTGATGCCTTTCAATATCCCGTAACGTACCTTGAATAACATGGCTTTTTCTTCTTTCCGGTTTGGATAATATACTGCAACCGGCTTTCTTCGGTAATCCCGTTGAAAGCACGAATCATTGGCAGAAGACTTACAGAAGTGCTGGTGAATCTGCAAAGTCAGATTTTATAAGGGATCTGATACAAAACCGGGTCATACTCTTCGTTACACTGTTCACTATGAACGCCAGACTATTCCTTGTTGCCATAAATCCAATAATAAATCTGCCGGCGACTTACCCAGCGCTTCCTTATCTTTCGAATGCAGCGGCTCTTTCCTGTTTCCAGAAGAAAGAGGACTGTTTTTGTAAAACGGTAAAGAGCGATTTCCCCGAAAACGTCCTTACTGCACCACTTTTTTCAGGTTTTTCCCCTTATAGGAATTCACCGCCTCTTTCCATCGATGCTGGGATTTCATAATTGTCTCGATAAACTCCCGGGCTGCTCCTTTCCCGCCGGGAAGGGAAGACACAAAATCCGATGCTTTTCTGGCTTCCGATACACCATCAGCGGGACTTCCGGAAAAGCCTACCTTCTTCATCAGAGGCAGATCGTTGAGGTCGTCTCCCATATAGGCAGCTTCCTTCCACGAAAGGCCGTGGTCTTTCAGGATTTTCTCCATGGCTTCCACCTTATTGGAAACACCCATAAGGATAAAATCCACCTGAAGCTCTTTGCCCCTGTTCTCTACAAGCTTCGACTTCCTTCCGGTAATGAAGCCGGTCACATACCCCATGCGGTGAGCCAGGGAAATACCAAGCCCATCTCTGGCATGAAACAGCTTCACCGGTTCTCCATCAAATCCGATGACAAGGGTGCCATCGGTCAGAGTGCCGTCCACATCAAAGGCAATCAGCTTTACTGTGCCTGCATTTCCCATCAGACAACCCCCTGTCGTAAAAGATCGGTAATATGAATCATCCCTATAGCCTTTCCGGACTGGTCAGTCACAGGGAGGACCGTAATGGGATGGGGCTTATGCTGCTCCATGATGTGGAGTCCTTCAGCTGCCAGCTTTTCCTTATGAATCACCTGGGGATGGAGCGTCATGACTTCCTTCACCGGGCGGGACAGAAAATTCATCCCCCTTTCCAGGCCCCGGCGGACATCCCCGTCCGTCATCAGGCCTTTCAGTATTCCCTGGCCATCCACCACGGAAACGGCGCCAAGCCCTTTATCGGTCATAACGAAAAGGGCATCTTTCACCGTGGAAGTTTCCGGAATCACCGGATTATCCTCTCCTTTATGCATGACCATTTCTACCGTCAGGAGAAGCCTCTTTCCCAAAGAACCGCCAGGATGGAATACAGCGAAATTATCGGCTGTGAAATGGTGGCGTTCCATAAGGCATACCGCCAACGCGTCTCCCAGGGCCAGGGCCGCAGTGGTGGAACTGGTTGGTGCCAGTCCCAGGCTGTCCGCTTCCTTTTCAACCCCCGCATCCAGAACGGCGTCCGCATTTTTAGCCAGGGTGGATTTCGTATTTCCCACCACCGCCACCAGTTTGGCACCAATCCGTTTCAGGGATGGAAGGATATTCAGGATTTCGGCAGTTTCCCCGCTGTTTGAATAAGCCACCACCACATCATCGGCTGTCACCATGCCCAGGTCACCATGAATGCCTTCTGCAGGATGGAGAAAAAAGGCCGGAGTCCCGGTACTGGCCATGGTGGCCGCTACCTTGCGGGCAATATGGCCGGATTTTCCCATGCCCGTCAGCACAACCCTTCCCTTTGCATTTTCAATCAGTTTGACCGCTTCTTCAAACTGGCCATCCAGTTTATCCACCAGAGATAACACAGCCGCCGCTTCATCACGCAGCACCTGTGTGGCTGTTTCAATGACTGACATAGTGCCTCCCATATGTAAAACCACAACAATTCTTTTAGAATCCAGGACTATTATCTATTATACAATAAGTAACCGCCGAAAGGGGACAGATAGGGAGCCCATGAATAAAGGAAATTGGAGGGAAACGCACATCCATTCATGGGTTCTCACTCTCTCCCAGTTCCGTTTCCGCATATTCTTTATTTTTTTACAAGTCCCTGTTCCTTATCCTTCTTCACCACGTTATTAATGGCGATAAGGTCTTTCAGCAGGTCCTCCAGGGAAGACAGATAAAGCATATTCGTAGAATCAGACAGGCCTTCCGGAGGATTATCATGGACTTCCACAAAGAATCCGTCCACCCCTGATGCAGCAGCAGCCCTTGCCAGATACGGGATGAATTCCCTCTGTCCACCGGTGGAACTACCCATGCCTCCCGGCAGCTGTACGCTATGGGTGGCATCAAAAATAACGGGATAGCCAAACTGGCGCATAATGGGGAACGACCGCATATCCACCACCAGATTGTGATAACCGAAGGACACCCCTCTTTCTGTAACCGCCAGATTCGGATTTCCTGCTTCTTCCATTTTTTCGATGACATTTTTCATGTCTTCCGGTGCCATAAACTGGCCTTTTTTTACGTTGACCGGCTTACCGGTCTTTGCTGCGCCATAGACCAGGTCCGTCTGACGGCAAAGGAATGCAGGAATCTGCAGCATATCCAGTACCTTGGATGCCGGTGCCAGCTGTGTTACATCGTGGACATCGGACAATACCGGTACCTGAAGCTCCTTCTTAATATCCGCCAGAATTTCCAGGCCCTTTTCCAGTCCCGGTCCGCGGAAGGAATGGAAGGAAGACCGGTTGGCTTTGTCATAGGAAGCTTTGAAAATATACTGTACCCCAAGCCGTTCACAGATTTTTTTGATTTCCCGGCCAATCATCAGTGTACGATCATAGCCCTCAATAACACAGGGGCCAGCAATCAGGAAGAGTTTGCTACCGTCAATGGTCAGATTTCCTACGTGAATTGTTTTCATAAGTGGTTCCTTTCAAAATACTCATTGGCCTTTTTCAGGTCCGCTTCCGTATCAATACCGATATCTTCCGTTTCCACCGGAATCACACCGATTTTATACCCCATTTCCAGAGCCCGCAGCTGTTCCAGGGACTCCGTCTTTTCCAGGGGAGTCTGTTCCATCTTTGCATAGGCAAGGAGAAAATCCCGGCGGTACGCATAAATACCCACATGTTTTAACGGGGGAACAGAAAACTCATGACGTGGAAAGGGAATCAGGGAACGGGAAAAATACAGGGCTTCTCCCTTTTGGTTCACCACCACTTTCACCGCCGATGGATCCTCATACTCATCTTTTCTCAATGGCGTCGCCACGGTAGCCATATCCAGGTCTTCGTGGTCCATGAGATCCTGCGCCAGTCGGTCAATGACATCGGGATCAATCAATGGTTCATCCCCCTGAACATTGACAATAATATCATACTGCGGAAGTTTTGCCGCCACCTCTGCCAGACGATCGGTACCAGTGGGGTGGTTTACCGATGTCATGACCACATGGCCGCCAAAGCTTTTGACCTCTTTTTCAATTTCTTCATGGTCCGTAGCTACGATGACCGTTTCCGGCACCTTGGCCAGGCAGGCCCTTTCATAAACCCGATGGACCAGCGTTTTTCCTGCAATCAGGCGAAGCGGTTTTCCCGGAAGCCTCGTGGAGGCATAGCGGGAAGGAATAATACAGGCTGCTTTCATCATAAATCCTCCCATTGTTTTTTCAAAAGTGTAAGACCTTCAGGAAAGGTCATCTCTATTTCAAGAACATAAAAGGGTACCGTCGATTTAACAATACTGGAAAGATTCATCATTTTGACGGCATCCTTTTCCGTAATAACAATCATATCCGCTCCATACCGGCGGGCTTCGGATTCCGCATTTCGGATATCCTCCTCTTCATAGGAATGATGGTCATCAAAGGCCATCTCACCCGTAAGGAACAGCCCCGCTTCTTTTGCGGTTTCTGCAAAGGCGCCGGGATTCCCTATACCGGAAACGAGATAGGCTCTTTTCCCCTTTGCCGCCATCCTGCTTGTGCCCAATTTTCTGTCCTTCCAATCGCCATAGGGCACCACGCCGGAAGGGCTGTGGCAGGAAGAAATGACCGGTATATTCCCGGCAAGCTTCAAAAGGGCCTCTTTGATTTCATCTATCTTGGCAGGGCTCACCTGGTCACTCTTCGTGAGTATGAAAAGGCTGGCCCTTTTTAAAGCCTCCAGAGGCTCCCGCAGAAGTCCCCGAGGCAGGGCATGGCCGTAGCCAAAGGGATTTGTGCAGTCCAGAAGGACAAGGTCCCGGTCCCTTTTCATGGACCAGTACTGGAAACCGTCATCCATAAGCAGTAAATCTGCTCCCAGCTGTTTCGCTTTCTCCGCAGACCGGAAGCGGTCCCTGCCTACAAGCACAGGAATTCCCGGAAGTTTCAGAGCCATCATATAAGGTTCATCGCCGGCCATCTGCTGGGAAGCCAGGATAGAACGGCCATCGGATACAAGGCCCCCCTTTTTTTCCAGGCCGCTTTTATAGCCCCGGCTGATAATGGCCGGATGATATCCTTCCCCCAGTAAAAGCCGGGCCATACGGATAATACAGGGAGTTTTCCCCGTACCACCGGCGGTAATATTTCCTACCGAAATGACCGGAACCCCCATGCTTCTCGCCCCAGCCAGCTCCCTGTCCCTCTTCTTCATCACCTGGGACAGGTAAAGGGTTTCCAGCTTTTCCAAAAAGGACAGAACAATCCTGTCTTTGCCCCGGGGCTTTGGATTCTTCATGAGTCCCGTCACATAGTCTTCAAGGCTCATTTTTCCCCCTCAGATGAATACCATACTCCGCCACCAGTTCTTCAAAGGCATGAATATTGCGGTCTGTGGCTCCCTGGTTTTCCCGAACCACTTCCAATGCTGCTTCCCCCATGCGATTCATTTTTTCAGGGTGGTCCAGCAGGTCCAGCAGCGTTTTTTCAAACGTTTTCTCATCGGGTGTCATGATGCACACTCCCCGGTTTGAAAGAAGTTCAAAAATTTCCTGGAAATTAAACATATAGGGTCCCACGAGAACCGGTTTGCCATGGGCCGCAGGCTCCAGGATATTGTGTCCTCCTACTTTTACAAAGCTGCCGCCCACAAAAACTACATCCGCCAGACTGTAGAGACGTCCCAGTTCACCAATGGTATCCAGGATAACAATCTGGGCACTCTTTCCATCATCCTCTTCTGTCCCCATTTTGGAACGGCGGAGCACCGTAAATCCATGGTGTTTAATCATAAAACGGACAGAGGGGGCCCTTGTAATTTCCCGTACTGCCAGGAGAAGCCGGGCATTCGGATACTTTTCAAGCACCTTTTTGAAGGTACGCACAATGATTTCTTCTTCACCACCATGGGTAGAACCGGCCACAATAATCGGCCCTTTTCCGTCAAACCGGAATTCCTTCCGAAGCCGGTTTCTTTCCTCCTCCGAAACCTCTGCATAGGTCTGGTCATACTTTGTATTTCCCGTAATCGTTACCCGGTCCGGAATGGCTCCCATGGAAATAATCCGTTCCTTGTCAATTTTCGACTGCATGCAGAATTTCCGGATCTGGAAAAGCATTTTTGTCGTAAAACGACGAATCAGGGAATACCGCTTCATAGAACGGCCGCTGATTCTTCCGTTCATCATCATGACCGGAATCTTCTTCCGCCAGGCAAGGCGGAGAAAATTCGGCCACAATTCCGTTTCTATGAGGATAATGGCTTTAGGATTGACAATATTGACAATTCTTTCCGTAATAACCGGCAGGTCAAAGGGAAAGAATATATGTCCATCCGCTTCCGGAATGATACGCTGGGCCATGCGGTGGCCGGTGGCTGTAACCACGGACACCACCACCATTTCATCGGGGTATTTCTCCTTCAGTTCCCGCACGATTGGACTGGCCGCTACCACCTCTCCCACAGAAGCGGCATGGACCCAGATGGCATTATGGTCAGCAATCTGCAGCAGTGTAGGGGTCGGCATAATACCGGCACTCTGTTTCAACCTGTCATAAAATCCCTCTTCAAAGACAAGGCGGTATATAAGAATCGGTATCTGCAGAATCCAGTAAGCCACCAGGCATATGTTGTAAAACCAGTACAATGGGGTATCTCCTTTTCCGGAAAACAAACTGTAATTTCATGGAGAATAAGAAAGGGGTTATCCCTCCTTTTCTTCATCCTCCGCGTCCTCTTCCGCTTCCGCCACTTTGGCACTCATGGTATAGAGGTCATAATAGAGGCCGCCCTTAGCCATGAGTTCATCATGGGTGCCCCGTTCTGCAATGACCCCGTCATTCAGGACGAGAATCTGGTCCGCATTTTTAATGGTAGACAGCCGATGGGCAATGACAAAAGATGTACGGCCTACCATCAGTTTATCCAATGCATCCTGTACGATTTTCTCGCTTTCCGTATCCAGAGCCGATGTGGCTTCGTCAAGAATCAGAATTTTCGGATTCTTCAGGATAGCCCGGGCAATAGCAATGCGCTGCCGCTGGCCGCCGGACAAGATCAGTCCACGGTCCCCTACCTTCGTGTCAATGCCATTGGGGAGTTCCTTAATAAATTTCTCTGCATTAGCCGCCCGGATGGCTGCCCATACTTCTTCATCCGTAGCATCCAGACGCCCGTAGAGAACGTTATCTTTAATGGATGTATTGAACAGGAGTGTATCCTGGGGCACAAGGCCGATCTGGTCACGGAGAGAGCCAAGAGTGGCCTTGCGGATATCCGTACCATCAATATCAATTTCCCCGCCTGTGACTTCATAAAACCTTGGAAGCAGGTTGGCAATGGTAGACTTGCCGGCTCCCGAAGGGCCTACGATGGCAATGGTTTCCCCCGGATTGGCCCTGAAATTCAGGTCCTTCAGTACCGGATGGCCCTCTTCATAATAGAAAGCCACATGTTTTGCTTCTACAGCCCCTTCTTTGACCACCAGAGGCTTCTCTTCGGCCCGGTTCTGTTCTTCTTCCTTTTCGTCCAGAATGTCAAATACCCGGTCCGCAGCGGCCAGAGACTTCTGGATATTACCATAGCTGTCAGCGATACGTTTGATGGGGTTTGCCAGGTTAATGGCATAAATGAGGAAAGCGATCAATTCGCCCGCAGTCATGATGCCGTCGATAACGGAAACGCCGCCGTACCAGATGATTACCGTAATGGCCAGGGCTGCCAGAAATTCCACCACCGGCGTGAGCTGGCTCTGCTGGCGAATGGACCGGACGGTGGCTTTGAAATTATCCTGGTTTACTTTATTGAACCGCTTTGTTTCATAATCGGACCGGTTAAAACTGCGGATAATACGGACACCAGATATGGTTTCCTGCAGCATGGCCGTTACATCAGCCAGCCGTTCCTGCACATTCCTGCCGGATGAATGAAGTTTCTTCCCGAAGAACTTGATGGTCACCGATACCAGAGGCACAATGACAAGGCAGAGAATGGTAAGTTTCCACTGCAGGTAAATCATGGCCGCAAAAGAACCAATAAAGATGGCCCCTTCCTGTACCAGCATGATGAAATCAGAAGTCATGGCTGTCTGCAGGGCACTGATATCATTTGTAAGGTTACTCATGATTTCCCCGGTCCTGCGCCTGTCAAAATAGGCGATAGGCAGCTTCTGCAGGTGGTTATACAGCTTGTTTCGGAGGTCCCGAATAACAGACTGGCCAATATAGCCCATAAGGTACCTGTGGGCAAAGGTAGTGGCTCCGCGGATAAAGAATACGATGATAATAGAAACAATGATGAGGTACAGCATGGTGAGGTCCTTGTCCTCCAGTACCTTATCGATTACATCCTTGATAATCCACGGAACGTACAGATTCGTTGCTGATACCGATATCATACAGATAATGGATACGATGAGCAGCTTGATATAGGGCTTCAGGTATTTCAGAAGCCTGCGATAACTGTTTAATTTACTTCTCTTTTCTGCCATGGACAGCTCCTGCCGTGTCAACTATAAGACGGGCCACGCGATGTACAGCTCCGCCGGAGCCCAGCGCTTTCCGCACTTCCTTGATTTCTTCTATGTTTTTCTTTCTCTTTTCTTCATCCTCTATCCAGGGAAGAAGGATGTCCGTAATATTTTCCGCATTGGCCCTGTCCTGCAGAAGTTCCGGCGTTACTTCCCTTCCCATGAGGAGGTTGGGGAGACCTGCATATTTAACATGGACCAGAAGATTGGCCAGAAACCAGGTCACCGGCGCCAGCTTATAGACCAGTACCGTAGGCAGCTCCATCAGTGCCGTTTCCAGAGTGGCCGTACCGGAAGAGGCTGCGCAGGCGGTGCAAATCTGCATCAGGTCATACTGGTGGCCTTCTGTGATTTCAATGGACAGGGAAGAATTCCCAATGATGGACCTGAGGAAACTTTCCGGTATAGTGGACGCACGGGGGATGAAAAACTGACAGTTTTCTTTTTGGGCCAGATTTTCCGCCGCCTCCAGCATGATGGGAAGAAGGCCGGTGACTTCATTCTTCCGGCTTCCCGGCATGAGAAGTATCCTCTTTTTATCCCGGTCCCCATGAAAATGGTCCATGGCCTCATCAAAGGACATGGACGGCTTCACCGTATCCGCCAGGGGATGGCCCACAAAGGTCACCGGCGCTCCTGCTTCTTTATAGGCCTTTGCTTCAAAAGGAAATATGGAAGCCACCATGGTCACATCCCGGACAATATTCTTTGCCCTGCCTTTGTTCCAGGCCCAGATAGTAGGTGCGATGTAATAAACCACCGGAATCCCCAGTTCTTTAGCCACATGGGCCAGCTTCATATTAAAGCCGGGATAGTCCACGCAGACCAGCACATCCGGCTTCTCCCGCATCATGGCCTCCTTCAGGAAACTCCGAAGGCGGAAGAAAAAGGGGATATGTTTAATCACTTCCACGACCCCGATAATTCCCAGATTTTCTATATCATAGATAATACGGACACCACTTTTTCTCATATCCGCGCCGCCCATGCCAAAGATTTCCACATCCGGCATCATGCGCTTCAGCTCTGCTGCCACCGCAGCGGCATGCATATCGCCGGAAGCCTCTCCGGCGGACATCATAATTTTCATACTTTATCCTGTTCTACGGCAAGAATAACGATGCCTTTTTCATTGGCCTCCTTCAGAACGGCTTCTTTCTCTGCAAAAAGGGTGTGCCAGGCCTCGATGGCCAGTACGGCGCAGCCGCTTTCTTCCATGGAATGAAGGGTCTGAAGTCCAACAGCAGGCATATCGAAGCGGGTATCCTGGGATGGTTTTGCCGTTTTCACCACCACAGCGCCACCCCTTGCCAGGGCCCCGCCCCTTTTAATGCAGGCATCGGTTCCTTCAATGGCTTCCACCGCCATGACTGCCTGGTTCTTTACAACCACCGTCTGGCCGAGATCCATGGCCCCAATGGCTTTAGCTGCCTTAAATCCAAAAAGCACATCCGCCATTTGGGCATCCGTAGGCTTTTTCTTCGTAAATACCTGGGGTCCCGGCATAAGGGGCTTCAGGTATTTCGTCTGGTCCAGAACAGAAATCCCATCCTTCGCCAGTTCTTCTACAATAGCCAGTGTCACCGTATCATCCTTGAAATCCTTCTTCCGAAGACGGTTCAACACTTTGATGGCCCGGAGATCCGGAAAGGGATGGTTCTTAAACAGCCACTCCTTGGTCACCTTGCCGATCATGGTGACTTCCTTCACATTCTCGCTGACCAGTGTTTTGATGACTTTATTTAACTTGAATGCACTGATTTCATAATAGGCATCTGCCATGTCCTTCAGCCGACTGTCGATACCCGGAATCACTGCAATGCATACCACCCTGTATCCCTGGGATTGTACCGCTTCCGTAAACTCCACAGGAAGCGTACCTATTCCCGCCAGCAGTCCGATTGTTTCCATACAAACCTCCAGTATATAACTCTTCTTATTTTATCATTTCCGAGGGCATATCGCACTATGGAGATACGAAACAAATTGCGGTTTGTCGAGCTGTTGGTATTCGGCGCTGGCGTATAGAGTCACTCG
>ERZ1034847.44-NODE-44-length-77616-cov-18.067083_pt1 | contig 77616 bp, 66 predicted proteins | sample MGYA00520633_ERZ1034847 | MGnify/ENA primary metagenome ERZ1034847 (study PRJEB33766, sample SAMN09781732) | gut metagenome | biome: gut microbiome | host: Homo sapiens | place: Madagascar | study: EMG produced TPA metagenomics assembly of the PRJNA485056 data set... | reverse complement strand
ATTTTTTGAATGGGGTGAAATCAAAAATATACTGGTGCTAAATCTCAAAGACGGGAATAATGATACTATTGTACTAGAAAATAACTTGCATTATGCTTTGATTTATGGTACAATGAGCGCATACAAACCAAAGAGATGCTGATAGGGCACAGCTCTTTGCACAAAAACCATGTTATAATGAAAAGGAGAAAAGAACTATGGTAAAGAATGTATTTAAAAAGTTAGGAAAGAAACAGAAGAACAACAAAGGTTTCTCTCTCGTAGAGCTTATTGTTGTAATCGCCATTATGGCAGTGCTTGTAGGTGTACTTGCTCCACAGCTTATCAAGTATGTTGAGAAGTCTAGAGAGGCTACAGATATCCAGAACTGTGATAGTATTGCAACAACATTAAAGACATATTATTCAGATAAAGAAACTGCTCCAGATACCATTAAAGTTACAGTTTCAAAAGATGATGATCCTGTGATTGATCCTACTGGACAAGATCCGTTAAATGATACTGGTTTGGAAACTACAAGGTTAAAGGGAACTAAGTGGGATGGTAATATTGATATTACTTATACTAGTGCAACAGGAAAAATTACATATTCAGCATCATCTGATTATTATACAGCAACTGGAACAGACGATCAGATTAAACCGAAAAATTAATTTTTGAAGGGATAATTATTAAATGATACCAGAACTGATACCCATCTACATCTTAATATTTGCATTCGGTATAGTTATAGGCAGCTTCCTAAATGTCTGTATCTACCGCATACCGCAGCATGAGACAGTGGTGACCGAAAGGTCCCACTGCATGAGATGCGGGTATCAGCTCGCGTGGTACGATATGGTGCCGGTTTTCAGCTGGCTGTTTCTTCGTGGCAGATGCCGCAAGTGCAAAGAACCGATATCACCTCAATACCCTATTATTGAGGCGTTAAACGGTATATTATACATAGTAGTATTTGCAGTAAATGGACTTGAGCTTACGAGTATCATCTACTGCTTTCTTACATCTGCACTCATAGTTCTGAGTGTGATAGACTGGAGAACATATGAAATTCCATTAGGAATCAATATATTTATACTGGTGCTTGGAATCCTGCATGTGTTTTTAGACCATGATAACTGGTCTGAATATGTGATAGGATTCTTTTGTGTCAGTTTATTTCTTGAAATCCTTCTTCTTGTAAGTGGAGGAAGAGCCATAGGTGGCGGAGACGTCAAGCTTATGGCATGTGCAGGCCTTGCGATAGGCTGGCAGAATATTACATTAGCATTTTTCTTAGGATGCATCATCGGTTCTGTGATACATCTGATTCGTATGAAAGTAACAAACGCAGGCAACAGGCTTGCGATGGGACCGTACTTGGCAGCCGGAATATTTATTTCGATGCTATGGGGTGAGAAAATGATATCGGCATATTTGACACTCGCAGGCTTTTGAAAAACGTGTTATAATATAGCGTACTTAATGTAATACAGGTAGTACGACAAGCGGTGAGAAAAAAGCAGAAAAACACAGATATGTCGAAATATATATAGAATGTTTGCAACTGAACAGTTACGAATGTTTTACAGATGTATACAGTGTAAAACAAAGATAAACACGGAGGACTAGGTTATGGCAAATAGGGTACTCGGTATTGAAATAGGGGAGAACCTTACCAGAGTAGTTGAGATTGATTACAAAGCAAAAAATCCCAAGATTTACAATATGTTCGGCTTTCCGACACCACCGGGGATGATTAATGATGGAGTGGTACAGCCGGATGGGATGTTTCGTTCTATCTTATACACTAAGCTGAAGGAAAAGAAGATTGCCACAAAAAAAGCTGTTTTTGTGTTAAATTCAACGCGTATAGCAAGCAGGGATATTGAGCTTCCGCTTGTTAAGGAAAAGCAGCTTAGGGAAATGATTGCAATGAATGCATCGGATTATTTTCCGGTGGATTTGAGCCAGTACAAACTGGTACATCAGATTATAGAAAAGATTGACAGACCGGAAGAAAAGAAATTACGTCTTTCGGTTATTGCTGTGCCTAATGATCTTATTTTGTCGTATGGCGCTCTTGCAGCTGATTGCAGGCTACAGCTTGTAGCACTTGACTATAGTGGAAATGCCATCAAGCAGCTCATGAGAAGAGAGATTCCCGGAGATGTGAAGGTGACTGTCAAGGTGGATGAGGCTTCTACCACACTGACTGTAATGGATGGAAGCATGGTAAAGCTGCAGCGCAATGTCAACTATGGACTTGCTGATGCTATAGAGGAGATTCAGGATAGTGAGCTTTTTGGAGAGTATCTGTCATTTACCGATGCAGTTGATGTGGCACGCAGAAAGACCTGCCTTGCAATAAGGCCTGATGGCACAGTACCTGATGAGCCGGCGGGCGGCGGCATGGATCCTATGGGACATGAGATTGATTCTGAGCGCTTTAAGAAGCTTCGTCTGAATGTGTCATATTCACTTTCCAATCTGATAAGCAGTCTCGGACGAGTAATAGACTACTATCAGTCGAGAAACTCAGATACTCCTATCGATAGAATTTTCCTCATTGGCTTAGGTGCTGATTTCAGCGGACTCTCAAAGCTTTTGACCAATGAGCTGAATGTTAAGGTGGTTCCGCTCCAGCAGTTTGACGGCATACATGTGGCAAAGAGCATAAACCTCGCAGAGGCAAAGCTTGCAGAGTATTTCAACTGTGTCGGATGTTCACTGAGCCCGCTTGATATACTTGACAGTAAGAAAAACAAGGGAATCGGTGCTCCGATTATGGCAGGAACAGCTGCAGGTGCTATGCCACCCGGCGGTGCACAGGCTGGTATGCAGGGAAATCCACCTGTCGGTCCTGATGGGAAGCCTCTTCCCGTACCGGCAGGGGAGGAAGCAGAAAAGCCTGTTTCTTTTGCAGTGCAGCTTCTCATTTTTGGATTGTGTGTGGTAGTTGCAGTTGGTATCACGGCATACAGTATTTTTTCAAATCTTGTTTTAACTTCAGACAATATGACGCTTAAAGCGCGTGTTTCTGATTTGGCATATGCACAGAATATATATGATGTGTACAACCAGACCAAGAAGGACTATGACTGGACTAAGCTTCTTGAGAGTGCCTCATCCAACAAGAATGATGAGATAACGGGCTTCGTGGATGAGCTGGAGCAGAAGCTTCCGTCAGAGTCCAAGCTTGTGAATATGTCTGTTACGACAGATGGTGTTTCGATGACCATCAAGACAGACAGCAAGGATATAGCGGCTGATGTGATTGCACAGCTTCGTACATTTGAGAGTATCATGATATCCAATGTGTCAACCATCACAGAGGAGGTTGATGAGACCGGTGCCTCAAAGGTTCAGTTCACAGTAGATTGTACATATGTGAAGGCAGACGACAGTGCTGCTTCTGAATCGGCTGATGGCACAGGCAGTGAGTCAGCTGATACATCGGAGAATGCGTCATCACAGACACAGACGGATAGTGGTTCATCAGATACAGACAGTATAAATCAGTAGGGGGGTGTTAGGATGTCAACGAGAGATAAAAAGTTACTTATTATATTAGCGGGTGTTGCCATTTTAGCACTGACATATTTTTTGGTTTTTATTCCACAGTCCAATAAGAGGGATTCACTCAAGAACGAAAACATGAACATGAAATCACAGTACAATCAGATTTCAGCCCTTGCGGCAAAGGCGGATGACTACACAAAGAAGACAAAGGATATGTCTGATGCCATGCAGCAGGTGTATGACAATTTTCCTTCATATTTACAGATTGAAAACGGCATCATGGATGCAGTTGCTATAGAGAAATCTACCAATACAAATATTACAGAGCTTACAGTCGGCTCACCGACAGCTATTGATGTGAATAATCCGACAGGTGAAGCCGGTACAGATTCTTCGTCAGGAAGCAGTTCAGACAGCAGTACCACGGATAGCAGTAATGCAGACAGTTTGCAGAGCTTTCAGACCGCTGATGGCAGCACATCATCAAGCTCTGCAAAGTCTACAGTTACAGGCTATCAGCTTTATGATGTCAGCACAGTTATGGCATTCAAGACAGAGTATCATGGGCTTAAGGCTATGCTTGGAAAGGTGATTGGTTCATCGCAGAAGAAGACCATCAGCACACTCAATGTGAGCTTTGATGATTCGACAGGCAAGCTGACAGGTGAGATGCTTGTGGATTCATATTTCCTGTATGGACTTGATAAGCCATATGAGGCACCATACATACCTGCAGTACCACATGGTACAAATAATCTGTTTGGTACAACAAACTAACTGATTATTATAATATTAGATTATTAAATTAGCGGGTTATTGAGACCATAAGTGATAAATATCAAATGTTAGATTATTGAGTTATGAGATAACAAAATACAAGAGGGGAGGAAGCAGATTTGAGAAAGCTAAAAAACGATGATCGAGGAGTAACACTTGTGGAGATTATTGTGTCGATTGCTATTCTCGCAATAATCGTGCTTCCTTTTTTGAATGCATTTGTCACAGCTACAAAGACCAATGTGAAGGCTAAAAACGAGATGAATGCCACACATCTGGCGACAAACATTATGGAGGGTATTGAGAAGAACTCCATGAAGACACTGGCGTATCAGTTCAACTATCCGTCGGAGGGCTTTGATGTTGCGGACGGCTTTAATATATCAGATGGAAGCAGTGCATGTGAGCTTCTTAAGAAGTCGGGCAAGTTTGATAATGTAAAGAGGCTTGAGGATATCAGTGCTGAGATTGTAAACAAGGACGATGTCATCACTAGCTGTATCCACAAGACTGATGCATCAGCCAAAATAATCGATACATCGCTTTGGGATTTCAGGGAGTCGGATGCGCACAAGTATTATTTTTATATGTCAGGCGTGCAGTCAGGCACAAAGAAATACAATGCTCTTGTGACGGTGGATGCAAAATCTGACGCATCAAATATAGATTCAACAACCGGAAAACCGAACAATAAGGTTACAGGGTACAACATGGACGAGGTGGCAGACATGTCGGCCATGGACGCAAACTTCGACTGCATGAGTGCAGATAAGTATTCTGCTACAAATATTATATCTGCATTTAATAATATGCCGGGTGTCAGTGGAATCACTCAGCAGGATATCAAAAGAACTATCACCATAGATATAGAAAAGTATGGAGCTGCGAGCAATAAGGCTACCAAGGTTACGGTGTCGTATTCATATTCTATAAATAAGAATGGAGTAAGAAAGACTTTTCCGGATCCGAATAGTGCACTGAAGGATGATTATACCATGGTGATTTACGATAATTCTTCAGATACTGTGAACCATAATCTGAGAAATGTCTATCTGTTTTACATTCCATGGTACACATCTACAGGAGCACTTTACAATACCTGTAATGATGTCATTATAATCAATAATAAGGACAAGCTGGACTGCACGGTAAACATTGTAAAGCAAAAGACTATATCGGATCAGTCAGAGCTGAGCACGAAGGAGAGTACATATAAAGCATATGTGAAGGTAAGTGAGCCGGGAAACCGTACAGGCCATGCCTATACTCATATAGCCACCAATCTGAATGTGGATATGGGAGCACCGGATAATCCACTACAGCCCAATCAAGCTATATATGGCTTTAATAACAATGTAATTCAGAATGATGTAAAGGCAATTGTCGATATAAAGAATCTGACAAAAAACAAGGCATCTGAAAGGCTGTATGATGTGAAGGTGGCTGTATACGATAGCAAGGCTTCACTGGATGATATATTTAATGATAAAGACCCGGTTGTCACGATGACCGGAAGCATGGGGTATTAATTATGAAGCGTAATGATAACCGTGGTGCTTCCTTTGTTATGGTTGTAGTTGCAATGGCTATAGTGGCTGTTTTAGCTGTGACTGTGCTGTGGATAGCGCTTATGAACCTCCAGATGAAGGTGACGGATAAAAAAAATACAGATAACTTTTACTCGGCAGAGGGTGTGCTGGATCAGATATGCACAGGTCTGCAGGGAGATATTTCCAAGGCTTACTCAGCAGGATATACCAAGGTTATGGAGAATTACTCTGACAGCAGCATAAATGAGGCCGGCAGACAGAGTAGCTTTGCGCAGGAGTATCTGAAGAGCTTAAAGACCAGTCTGGAGTATGACAGCACAGGTATGACCTTTAATAGGGGAAAGCTCATACAATATGTAGACCCGAAGCTTCTCGAGAAAAAAGACAATCAGCCACGTGCTATTATCAAATCGACCAATGCCGATGTATACGGCAATGGTCAGCTCAAGGTGTACCAAAATCGTGTCGTGCTGAACGGACTAAGGGTAGAGTATACCGATGAAAAGGGATTTAAATCAATAATAGAAACAGATATTTCTCTGGGAGTTCCATCCATGAGCTTTACAGCATCGGGAGGAGTTCCGGAGCTTTTTACATATTCTCTTGTCGGAAATGAAGGCCTGAAAATTACATCAGGACTTAATAAAGTGAATCTATCCGGCAATCTCTATGCCGGCTGTGAAAATGCGGCAGACACAGGAACTTCTACTACGAGTGTTACCATTCCAAATAATGCCACACTTGATGTAAAGGATACCAGCTATATGATTGCAGAGGGCGATATAGAGGTGGGAGACTTTGCCGGAAAAGATACTGCTACGATAAAAAAGAACATGGCGGGTGTACATAATAACAGTACACTTTCTGTTGATTCACAGTGTCAGCTGTGGACAAGCAACATAAATGTAAATGGTGCAACGGTCAAGCTGGATGGCATGACATATGTGGCAGATGACATGACCTTAAAGGGTACAGGCTCAAAGGTTACACTTGGCAAGAATAATAAGAATAACAATGCGAAGTACGTCGGCTTTGGCAACGGAGGTGCTGACAAGGAAAATCCTGTCGCAGGCGATAGCTCTGCTATTATCATAAACGGCAGGGAGGCATCTCTTGATATGTCAAATATCAGGGAGCTTATGTTAGCAGGAACCGCATATATCAATACCCAGGCTATTGTAAACTCAAGTGGTACAAAAAACAGCAATGTGGCTATGGGTGAGTCAATCTCTGTAAAGGGTGACCAGATAGCATATCTTGTGCCGCCTGAGTGCATAGGCACAAGTGGAGATGGTGCGGATGCCAAATCGCTTTATAACAAGAATCCACTCTCCTATAAGGAGTACAAGGATATTACGGCAACAGGACAGGATCAGACAAAGTATACTGAAATAAATGCCAATGTGGTCAGTACAAAGACAGGTAAGGCTCTCTCGGCATATCTGCCGGAGAAAAAGACAATCGATAACTGTATAAAGAAAGTCTTTGTACCTTCTACTGATAATAGTGATGATGGACTTGTATACTATTATGTAAATCTGCCAACGAACAAGGCAGCTGAGTATTACAGTGACTATTTTGGCGCAGACATTGACAAGCTCAATAGATACACTAAGTTCTATACTGACAGCATAAAGGTAAATGAGGCTGCAAGCATCTATACTGCCGGCAATTACAGCATCTACGATGGCAGCAATTTAAGCCTTTTGAAGGGCATAGCTGATGGTGTGGACATGGATGCACAGTCGGATGCCTTACAGCGCACATATACTGCACTAAACTCAAAGCTTTTGACGAATTATGCGGATTTACCGGCAAATGCAGCAAGTGTTTCGCTTTTTACAAATATAGTTAACAATACCAATTTGCTGAAAATAGTGCCAAGTTCCGGTAATAAACATATATTTGAGACTGAGTATCAGGGGAAAAAATACCAGGCAATTGTCAAAAACGGCGACTATACCTATGATGCAAATGACAAATCACACAATGTGGATATAATTGTTGCTACGGGAGATGTGACACTGAATGATGACTTTACAGGTACCATAGTTGCAAAGGGCAGGATAATTGTAAACAAAGACCAGTGCGAGATTGATAATGGTACTCAGGAGGTATTTAAGGAATTGCTTCTTGAAAAGGTAAGTGATGCAGACGATGCACTGCACCTGTATGATGTGTTCATGGACGGTGCCAACTATCTGGGTAATGTTTCTTCTTTTTCAAATAAGAAGGAGGCAGATACAAAAATAGATTATGCTACGCTCATTACATACCAGAACTGGACCAAGGAGTAGAAAACAAGCGGCTTTTAAGGCACAAAACAGCTGCGAAATATTTATATTTGACAAATTTTGACGATATATACAAGGGAGGAATCCAATATGTCTGTAAAAGAAAAAAAGAATAATGGTGGTTTCTCTCTGGTAGAGCTTATAGTAGTGATAGCGATATCTGTCGTACTCATAGGTGCGGCAACCATATCCATTCGCTCGGTAATGGGTGTTGAGGTGAAGCAGTGTGCCAGAAATATTGAATCGATAATTAACAAAACAAGGGTCACCACTATGGGAAAGGACAGCGCAGTTCTTGAGATATATAAGGATGCATCAGATGGTGCCTACTATTATAAGACGACTATAACGACTATAAATGGTACGGTATCTGATACAGGTAAAATCGGAAAGAGCAGGATTGATGTATACTATTCCATGAATGATGATTATACCGGCAAGACACAATTGAACGGCTCAGACAATATAGTGCTTCAGTTTGACAGAAGCTCAGGTGCACAAAAGCCTGATGCCAATGGTAAGTGCTGCAGCCGTATCTGGATTCAAAAAAACAGCACCGAGAAGGTTATCACGATATACAAGGAGACCGGCAAGGTGGTATGTGAGTGATTTACATAGTTTGATGTTTTATATTTTATTTTGACGCAAGGCTGTTATAAGGTTGTATGATGAAATCGGAGAGGAAGATGAACCATGAAACTTTTAAGGCGCATGAACAAATCAAATAATAGGAAAAACAGTGGCTTTACACTTGTTGAGCTTGTCATTGTTATGGCGATAATGGGAATACTCGGTCTGGCTGTTACAGGCTTTATTGGTACGAGCACGAAGCAGTATAAGTATGCTTCAAAGGACGTAGATTTACAGTATGAGGCACAGCTGACCATGAATCAGATAGGAAACCTGATAATTGATGCGCAAAAGGGTGTCAAGTATGAGCCTGCTACAGTGGCAGCACCGGTGGAGGTGGCATCAGCAAACCCTGAGGCCGGTTATGTTGCAACTGCATCAGCAGAAGAGGGACAGGCAGAAGAAACGTCATCTGAGGAAACCTCATCCGATAGCAAGCTGATCATCTACAACAAGGATTGTACATACTATATCATATACAGACCGTCAGAACACAAAATCTATCTGCGAAAGGATACACTGGATCCTGCAACAGGTGTGGTGAAGGCAGATGGTCAGGGCAAGGAATCTCTTATGGCAGAAAATGTCACAGGCTTTACCCCTGATTTAAGCGAGGCAGAAAGCAAGAACTCTGTCGGAATTGTCGTGGACTTTAAGGCAGGGGACAAGAAGTATACTTCAAAGCAGAACTTCACTATGCGCAATAAGGTACCGACCGGAGCAGATGTGGAGTATGTGGCACCGGCAGAGCCGATTTCTGTACATATATACTATGGTGGCAGAGATGTTTCAGGTCAGAGCATTTCATATGTCAGAAAGGATAATATCAATGTCCTTGAATTTACATCTAAAATATTGGGTGGAAATAATCCAAGCCAAGAGGTTATATGGTCATACACCGGCAGGGCTGATGATTTGAATGGAACAACGTTTAATTCTTCTGGAAATACAGCAAAATTGTCTATCGCAGAAAATGAAACATCAAAGCAGTTTGTGGTTAAGGTGACTTCAAAAGAAGATGCTACCAAATATACATCTGTAACGATAAATGTGGTTGATACACGTAATTGGCTGACTACGGAGGGAATACATGGACTTAATGGAGGAAATACTGAAAAAACACATATAAATCCGTATGAGGTAAGAAATAGTGGTATAGCATATGATGTGAATAACTTTGAATGGCACATTGAAACTTATTCGTTGGAAAATGGCATAGAAAGTCCGAGTAATGATATAGAGGAGTTTGCAGGAGAACAGGCTGATTATAAAGGTGGAAAAATATTTACATACCATATAGAAGACAGTTGGGTTTATTGGCCTGAACATGAAGCAACCAAGGAACTAAGCATGACATCAGAGGTCAGTATTCCAGGGAAACATTATAGAATATATGTTTGGGTGACCTTGAAATCAGATCCGAGTATTTCTTCTAATGTAATTACTTTTAAATATGACAAATAACAAAAGGAGCAATCGCAATGAGCAAATTAAGAAAAAAAATAGTGCTTCCAATATCGCTCACACTTACAGGATGTCTCGTTGTGGCAGCTTTTGTGCTGAATGACAGCCTTACAAAGGTCGATGCAAATGTAGCATTCAATGGAATATCGGATATAGTCAGCTCACATGGCAAGGACAAGCCCTTCAATATAGTGGAGGTGGTGCCTGACAAGAAAATGGCATCCATCGGCTATCTGATTGATGGTCAGGAGCCTGACGATTGGTTTGGAACACTGAAGAAGATGTCTGACGAAGATGGTGCCGGTGTACAAAAAAGGGCTGACTATATGTCAGGTCTGAAAACAAAGCTTGAGCCTATTACTACTGAAAACAAGGACAACACAAAGCCACTTTATTATGAGCCGTATGAGGAGAGTTATGTCAATCAGGGAGATGGCTGGAGTGAGCTTAAACTTGTAAATATGGATAGAATAAATCAGGGTACCTCTGGCTACAAGATGACCAAGCAGGAGAATGGTGACTACAAGTTCAATACTGATTACAAGCTCTCTGTCGATAAAGATGGCTTGCCTACAGGTCAATACAGACAGAATGTTGACTATTATGTTTTCATGCAGGGCGAGGATGAGACAGAAGATGGGTCTGAAGCTGTGGATACAGGCAGTACCGGTAATACAGAGAATGAAAATGGCAATCAAATTAAGGCACCCGGAAAAAGAGGCTACTACAGTGTTGCTTTTACTGCTGTCGAATTGCCTAATGGCATGACAAATACACAGTATCTGGTATCTGATGATAATACACAGAAGGCTGATGGAAATACAGACAGCAGCACAGATAATACGAAAGAAGCAGGCACAGGTGACGATACAGTTGAGAAGCATGTAGTCTATGCTATCAAGAGCTCATATGCCATTGTTTCTGATAAGGGTATGCAAAACGTCGCCAAATATGATCCAAAGGCCTATATATACAGGGCAGACAACTCAGATACCACATCACCGTATGAATTTGTTGCAAGAGCCGACCAAATGGCAGCTCTGGCAGGTGCCAATAAGCCGGATTATGATAAGTATACATATTATACGGTTGAGATGGAGTATGTGCCTGCAGATAAGATTACGGATGACGAGACCTACTACGAGGTGGACAGTAATGTACCTATCGAGTTTAATTATGATGAAACCGGTGAGTATGGAGCAGTGCTTGATACTCAAAATCCGTATGAGAAGATAAATACAGGTGATACATCAACCACCGACTCAAATGATGCCAATGAGAAAATAATTCTACATGATACAGACGGATATTTTGATATAGTTAAGGACAGCCAGACATATACCTATGTAGGTAAGGGAAAAGGTGACTATATAATGGAGGCTGATAAAAACGGCTCGCTTGATTATCCTGTAAATACTACACACATATATTATAAGGGTGGTTTCAAGAACAATAACTGGTTCAGAACAGGTGTATTCAATCAGGAGGGCAAGACAGGCGATGATGATAAGACTGCCAATATGACCTTCAAGGTAAAAACGGTCACACCCAAGGAGCTTGAGCAGATAGATGTGTCAACAATTGATTTACTCTATCTTTCCGGCTCAAAGTCCGTCCTTTCAAATGATTTAGGAAACGATGCTGCAACATATAATACTGATAATGACATTTCATGGGACAAGGTAAAGCAGATAGTCCAGCGTGTACACCAGAGTGGTATCATGATGCCTGTTATAGTGGATAATGGTATTGTGTGGCCTATTTCAAGTGCAGACTATTCTAGCAACATTAAAAAGCTTGCAGGTCTTTTGAGCTGTAACAATTTCAGCTCCTTGAATTTTACCAAGGACTCAGCTGATAATTTTATTAACTGGGGGAATGACATAAAATACTATAAGGTTGACAGTGGAACCCATAAATATGGTTTTGTAATTGGCAACGAATATGTCATTCCACGAAACTATAGTCCTAAGACGGATGTGCCGTTTGTTTTAAGAGATGATTTTGCTTCTGCGTTTATTGAAAATGATGATGAAAATCAATTTGTCGAAGCAGCTAAAAATGAGAATTTTGATGAGATAGCAGAGTATATCAACTCAGAGAATACAAGCAGGAAAAAAGAAAATAGTACTCTTGGAAAGGACGAGTATGCGTATTATGACAAGAAGATTTCAAAGGCGATAGTTTTAAGCTATATCATATCGTATGCTGATAAAAGAGACATTATAAATCCGACAGATAGTCTGAACATACTGGATATAGAGCCCGGAACTGTAAAAAATGAGTCTGACGCTTTAAATTATGATAAGCTAAAAAATTGGCTTAGATCAAGGTGCCCGGAGAAAAAAAAGGTTACAATAACAAGGGTTACGAGTGCAGAATTTATTGGAAGAATAGAGGACCTTAATAACTATGACATGATATATATGGGACTTGTAGCCGATAATCTGAATTATAGAGATGGTCATACAGTATATAATGATTGGAAGATGGATGGGCTTAAATACTCAAATGTTGGTGATATTGTTGTTATAAATCCGAAAGATGTGGTAAATTATTGGGGATATGATATGCTCAAGAATGGTCATGCGGGATTGCTGGATACTGATTATATAAATAATGGAGAGGCGCTTAATACTCAGCTTACATTAAGAGGAAATGGAAATAATGCTGATTATTTAACTGCTCCAAACACATACAGAGGTTCAGGCAATGATATTACTAAGCAGAAGGTTTCAGAATTGGAGGATTATATAAAGGCGGGCTTTCCTGTCGTCTTTTCAGATGGCTTTTTCAGCAATGATAGCAAGTATAAAAGTGGAATTAATGAGGATTACATTGATAACTGTTCAAATGTTTTTACCTTATTATGTGATGTAAAAGATAAAGATAATGTTCTTAAAGTGGACAACAAGGGAGACTTAAAAAATAAGTCAAATGAGACAGCGGTGCTTGTTACCTACCTGACTACTGAAAAACCTGAAATATTACTCAAGAAGCAGGAAAAAGTAAAAGATACAGATTATGTTGAGATTAGTAATAATCAGATCACATTGGAATTTTCAATAAACAATGCAGGCGGTGCGGATTCCAAAGCGAGTTTTAATGCACAGCTGTTCTTGGATTCGAATTCCGATGGTAAGTTTTCGACAACCAATGAAGGAATAGATGCAAATAAGATAAAAATATATTGTGATGGCACTATTGTGAATCCGGTAATGGGTGATAATGGTAAATATATGTATAGTCTGAATGCAGGCAATTATAATTATAAACTGGTCTATGATTTGCCGAATGGCTATGTAGGAGTTATGCCTTGGCAGCTTCGTGTAAGTCAGGCTACAAATAGCTACAGATATGATCAGAAATCCGGATATGTGTATGCCAAAAATTCAAAAGGCAGTCCTACAAAAGTCAAGATTCTTCAGATTAATTCAACCTTGAAGCATAATGAGGGCTTTAGGGGAAATTTTGATATGCAGGCGCAGAAGAATGATAGCAATACAAAGTTTCATAAATTGCTTAATAAAGTGAAGGATTTTGACCTGGATATAGAAACAGTTTATTATGACAACGTAGAGAAAATGGATGAGGTATGTAAAAAGCTGCAGACATACGATATGCTTGTAATTGGATTTGGTGATTGTTATGATATTGATAATACAAATGGACATCTCGATCAAATAAAAGCATATATCCAGTCAGGAAAACCGGTATTGTTTTCTCATGATACAACGTCATTTTGTAATAATAAAAATGATGATCAATATAATAATGTCTGGGGATATAAGTTTAACTCTATAATTCGTGATACTGTCGGACTGGATAGGTATGGAATACTGTCAAATGAGTATTTAAAGAAGGGCAATAGATTACAGAGTACTGATGAGGATTTTGACAAAGCTGTACAGACTGCCAAAAAGAATAACACTGATATTGCATATGAGCCAAAATCTGGTAATACAGTTATTGTCAGACAGAATCAGGGATTTACTTATGCGGATTTAAATCAGTATCAGTGGAAAGATAATGGTAGTGATCATGGCGAGTACAGGCTGTATTCAGGGCTTGATAATTATGATGTTGAAGCTAAGACTAATAAGGCAGTCAAGGTTAATTCAGGACAGATTACCACATATCCTTTTAAGATTGCTGACGAAATAAATATAGCTACCACTCATAAGCAGTACTACCAGCTGGATATGAATCAGGATGCTGATGGTGATGGTGAGAGTGATATTGTTGTATGGTATACCTTGTCAAACCAGGGAATTTATGAGCAGTCTCCAAAGGATGTAAGAAATAATTATTATATTTACACAATGGGAAATGTAACATACTCAGGTGTAGGACATTCCGATTTCTCAAATAATGAGGATGAATTGAAGCTTTATATAAACACTATGATTGCTGCATATAGTGCAGCGGTTCATGAGCCGTCAATTTATCTTAAGGAGAATGCTGATACCGATTCAAATGACATATCTACATTATATGCAACTATTGATGATGCCATTGAAGAAGATGCAGCTAATAAAGCAGATGCCAGATTAGATGGTGCAGATAGTACGCAGGATGTTTATTTTACGGTAAAGGATTCAAACCTCGTACGTAATCAGATTGATGATAAAACTGTTGTTTATATGGACTTTTATATCGAGGATCCGCAAAAAAATCCAAAAGATGAAACGATTGGCACCGGAGATGATAAGATTTACTTAAAGAAGGTGGACTGGGATATCTATTCACTGAATAATGACGGAACTGAAAATGAACGGATAAATAACAGTAAAGAAAACAGTCAATTAAATAAGGATCCAAGGAACTTCTTTGAAAATAACAAGACATATAAGGTAAAGGTACCATTGAGTGTTTTACCGGAGGGAGCTAATTCTATAAAGATTTATGCCGTAGGATATAGTAAGATTTATCAGTCACTGGCGAGTGGTGGGGATAAAGAGACCACAACAGCCAAGGCATACAAGACCTTCCAGATACAGCGTGTAGGTCTTGCCGATTTGGATTAGTTTTCAAAGGCTCCTGGCTATCACATACTTTTCGATTAAGCACAATTTATCAAACAGAGACTTATATAAACCATTTATATAGTCTCTGTTTTTTTACCGTTTCTTTATACTTTCTTTATTGAATTATCCGCGCTAATTGATAAAATAGATAGTATGCGCACGATTGCGGATATTTTTTTGCATTCGTGTATGGGGGATAATTAACCGGAAAGAAAGGAAACGTTTATGAGTAAAATTTTCAAGAATCTGATTCCATACTGGCGATGGATCATATTAATTTTTGTTTTCCTCATTGCACAGGCTTACTGTGATCTGGCTTTGCCTGCGTACACATCAGACATCATTGATGTGGGTATTCAGGATCACGGCATTGAGCATATCCTGCCAAAGGAGATTACATCGGAGGATTATCAGATGGCACAGACATTTATGCTGTCTGACGAGAAAGAAAAATTTACGGACTGTTATGAGGCACAGGATGCTTCAAAATCTGATGACAGTGTGACAAAATACAAGCTGACAGCTGATTCTGACACACTTGATGAGCGGGATGAGGAGCTTTTGGTTCCTCTTGTCATGGCATATCAGGCTTTTCAGTCGGGGGAGCAGATGGATGTGGATGCATCAGCTATCCCGCAGTCAGCAGCACTTGATGATACCATGATAAAGCAGATAAGAAGCAAGATGCAGGACAAAATCGATGCGGTGGGTTCATCTACTTTAAAGTCCATGGGTGTAACTTTTGCGACAAAGTGTGATGAGAATGCAGGAATCGACGTGGATGCCAATCAGGTTGCTTATCTGTGGAAGGCAGGCGCCAAGATGGCAGCCTTTGCAGCAATTATGCTTATAGCAGCATGTGTTGTAGGCTTTGCGGCTTCAAAGGTCGGTGCCGCTGTCGGCAGGGATTTGAGGGAGAAGACCTTTTCAAAGGTTGTAGGTTTTTCAAATGCCGAGATTAACAAATTCTCTACGGCATCACTGATTACGAGAAGCACGAACGATATACAGCAGATTCAGATGGTTACTACTATGATGCTTCGTATGGTGCTTTACGCGCCAATCGTTGGTATCGGTGGTATCATCAAGGTGGCGCAGACCAAATCCGGCATGGAGTGGGTGATTGCCATTGCGGTTGCTGCCATCATGGTTTTTATTTTCACACTGGTTGGCATTGCGATGCCAAAGTTCAAGATTATGCAGAGTCTTGTAGACAAGGTAAACCTTGTTTCTCGTGAGATTCTTACAGGTCTTTCCGTTATCAGGGCTTTCGGCCGTGAGAAGGAGGAGGAAAAGAGGTTTGATGAGGCTAACCGTGAGCTTACACGCACACAGCTGTTTACAAACCGTGTCATGACCTTTATGATGCCGGGTATGTCCATGATCATGTACTGCATCACACTTGGCATCGTGTGGGTTGCAGCAGGCAGAATAGACAAGGGCTCTATGCAGGTAGGTACCATGACTGCGTTTATTACATATGCCATGATGATTGTTATGTCATTCCTTATGCTTTCAGCCATGTCCATCATGCTTCCGAGAGCAGGTGTTGCGGCAGAGCGTATTGATGAGGTTATAAGGACAAACAGCACCGTAAATGATCCGAAAGAGCCTGTTACTGAGGCTGATCACAGAGGTGTTATACGTTTCAACCATGTGGATTTCAGATATCCGGGAGCAAAGGAGAATGTGCTTTCAGACATTGATTTTATGGCGGAGCCGGGCAAAATCACAGCTATCATCGGAAGTACCGGCTGTGGAAAGTCTACACTTGTAAACCTGATTCCGCGTTTCTATGACGTGACGGGAGGCTCAATAGAGCTTGATGGACACGATATCAGAGACTACACACTAAGCGAGCTTCGCGAGTCAATAGGCTTTGTTCCGCAGAAGGGTATTCTTTTCTCGGGAACCATCGCCTCAAACCTGCGCTTTGGTAAAGCAGACGCGAGTGATGAGCAGATAAAAAAGGCTGCGGATATCGCACAGGCTTCTGAGTTTATCGAGACAAAGAATGACAGGTATGACAGCTCAATCGCACAGGGCGGCTCAAACGTGTCAGGAGGCCAGAAGCAGAGGCTTGCCATAGCAAGAGCTATCGCAAAGGACCCTCATATCTATGTGTTTGATGACAGCTTTTCAGCACTCGATATGAAGACTGATGCGCGTCTTCGTGCAGCTTTAGCTGAGGTGACAGAGAAGGCTTCCGTCATTATCGTGGCACAGCGTATCAGCACGATTATTCATGCTGACCAGATTCTCGTGCTCGATGACGGTAAAATCGTAGGAAAAGGCACCCACGAGGAGCTTCTTAAAAATTGCGATGTATATATGCAGATTGCACAGTCACAGCTTTCTGCAAAGGAGCTTGGACTTGATGATAAGGTGGCAGAAACTGCAACAGATAAAGCAGCAGATACTTCGGCTGTATCAGGCTTAGATAATGAAAAGGAGGGCATGTAAGATGAGTGAGAATAACAACGAACAGTTCAAGATGCCTCCTAAGAGGCCAAGAGGGCCAATGGGACATGGCCCCGGAATGGTCACAGAAAAGGCCAAGGATTTCAAGGGCTCTACAAAGAAGCTCATAAAGTATCTCGGCAGATACTGGGCTGCTATCATTGCAGTTATGATATTTGCAGCAGTTTCGACTGTCTTCTCCGTTGCAGGACCGAAGGTCATGGGTAAAGCCACCACTGCGCTTGCCGAGGGACTTATGAACAAGATTGCAGGAACAGGCGGCATAGATTTTGATTATATTGCAAAGGTTCTTTTGTTTACGCTGGCTTTATATGTGGTGAGTGCCATCTTTATGTTTGCCCAGGGGCTTATCATGACAGGCATCACGCAGAAGACCTGCTACAGGATGCGTAAGGACATAACGAGCAAAATCAACCGTATGCCAATGAAGTATTTCGAGTCAAGGACATATGGTGAGGTACTTTCGCGTATCACAAACGATGTGGACACACTCGGACAGAGCTTGAACCAGAGTATCACACAGATTATTACATCTGTTGCCACTTTGGTAGGTACACTGGTCATGATGCTGTCTATTTCACCGCTCATGACGCTGATTTCACTCGTTATCCTGCCTGTTTCGATGATACTTATTTCGTTTGTCATAAAGCATTCACAGAAATACTTCAGACAGCAGCAGGAGTATCTGGGACACATAAACGGACAGGTCGAGGAGGTGTACGGAGGCCACCTCGTCATAAAGGCATACAATAAAGAGGCAGAGACTGTAAAGACCTTTAAGGAGGCCAACAATGTGCTCTACAAATCCGCATGGAAATCACAGTTTCTCTCAGGACTTATGATGCCTATCATGCAGTTTGTAGGAAACTTAGGATATGCGGGAGTTGCCATCTCAGGAGGTATACTTGCCATAAAGAATGTCATTACAATCGGTGATATCCAGGCATTTATACAGTATGTGAAGAATTTCACACAGCCAATCCAACAGATAGCGCAGGTGGCAAACCAGCTTCAGTCGATGGCGGCTGCATCTGAGCGTGTATTTGAGTTCCTCGAGGAGGAGGAAGAGGATATAACAGTGGAAAATCCTGTAAAGCCAGACCATATCGAGGGAAGTGTAGAGTTTTCGCATGTACACTTTGGATACAATCCTGACCAGATCATCATCAATGATTTTTCTGCAAAGGTAAAGCCGGGACAGCAGGTTGCTATCGTTGGACCGACAGGAGCGGGAAAGACTACCATGGTCAAGCTTCTTATGAGATTTTATGATGTAAGCTCAGGTGCCATTCTTGTAGACGGACATGATATCAGGGATTACAACAGAGCCGATCTGCGAGATGCATTTGGAATGGTATTGCAGGACACATGGCTCTTTAAGGGCACCATTATGGAAAATATACGCTACGGCCGTCTGGATGCCACAGATGAGGAGGTCATCGCGGCAGCAAAGGCAGCACATGCGCATCATTTTATCCAGACATTGCCGGGTGGCTACGATATGGAGCTCAACGAGGATGCATCCAATGTGTCACAGGGACAAAAGCAGCTTTTGACAATAGCAAGAGCTATCCTTGCAGACAATCCAATCCTTATCCTTGATGAGGCCACATCCTCTGTCGATACACGTACAGAAATCCGTATCCAGAAGGCACTCGACAATCTGATGAAGGGCAGAACAAGCTTTGTCATCGCCCACAGGCTGTCTACTATCAAGAATGCCGATATGATTCTTGTCATGAAGGACGGAGACATTATCGAGCAGGGTACACATGATGAGCTTCTTGCAAAGAACGGATTTTACGCAGAGCTGTATAATTCACAGTTTGAAGAATAGAGAAAGCACGGGTATCGTGCGGTTTTGCGAATATGAGTGGGGCTGAATGGTTACATAAAATTTAAAAAAAAATACGCTCTCGACAAAATTCGACAAAATGTGTTATCATAAAAACATAAAATTTGTTTTGACATGACAGTAATTGGCGGCATAGGAGAGTTTGATGAGCACTTTAAATGTCGCAGTAGCAGACGAAAAGAAAAATATGCAGAGTTTATTAAAAGGCATGGAGTTTTTAGGAACAGCAAGAAGTAGTGATGAAGCATACAGCATGATAAACGGTAATGCCGGTTCTGATGTGATACTTGTGTATGTAAAGAGAGCATCCGGTGACACTGAGCCACTTGATGATACATATATGGAGAAAAAATCTCTTGAGACACAGGTGACGGATATCATTCATGAGATAGGTGTTCCGGCTCATATAAAGGGATATCAGTATCTTAGGACTGCGATAGTGATGTGCGTTGAGGATATGGAAATGCTTAGTTCTATCACCAAGCTTTTGTATCCCACTATTGCAAAGAAGTACAAGACTACCTCAAGCAGGGTGGAGAGAGCCATAAGGCATGCTATCGAGGTGGCATGGAGCAGAGGCAGGATGGATACGATAGACTCCATGTTTGGATACACTGTAAACTATGGTAAGGGCAAGCCTACCAATTCGGAGTTTATTGCTCTGATTACAGACAAAATACGTCTAGGAATGTAAAAATCGTCATTATAGACAAATAAAACCACGTTTTGATAAATTTACTAGGCAAAATGTACTCCCGCGTGATATAATATAGTATACATTCTATTGGTTTCAGGATGTATACTATATTTTTTATCAGATTAATCGTTGTTTAAATAACTGTAATCTGGGGAGGTTTCAGCATGGACAAAATTAAAATATTAATGGCCGCATCAGAGGCAATACCTTATATGAAGACAGGTGGACTAGCTGACGTAGTGGGATCTTTACCAAAATATTTTGACAAGGACAGATATGACGTGAGAGTTATACTTCCGAAGTACAAATGTATGGATGATAAATTACTGCCACAGCTTAAGTTCGTCTGTCATTTTTATGTCAATCTCAACTGGCGCAGGCAGTATGTGGGGATTTTTACATCGCAGTATGATGGTGTGACATATTATTTTGTGGACAATGAGTTTTACTTTGCAGGAGATAAGCCATACAACAATATATACGAGGATGTGGAGAAGTTTGCTTTCTTTTCAAAGGCGGTGCTTGAGGCTTTGCCGGTTATTGATTTTGCCCCGGATGTGATACATTGTAATGACTGGCAGACAGGACTTTTGCCGGTTTTTCTAAAGACTGTGTACGGCTCAGACAATTTCTATGCCGGTATAAAGACAGTCTTTACCATTCACAATATGAAGTTTCAAGGGCGTTGGAAGATTAAAGAGGTGGCTGATGTTACAGGACTTCCGGAGCACATTTTTAATTCAGGGGAGCTGGAGTTCTATGGTGAGGCTAATTATTTAAAGGGCGGCATAGTATATGCAGATGAGATTACGACTGTCAGTCCGACATATGCAGATGAAATCTGTACACCTGAGGGCGGCGAGGGCCTGGATGGCCTGATGCTTGAGCGGCGCAGGCATTTGAGAGGCATTGTAAACGGTATAGATTATGAAGTCTTTAATCCTATGAAGGATACATATCTGGATAAGCATTTTTCTGTAAGGGAATTGAGTGGAAAGGTCGTCAATAAGCGTCAGCTGCAGGAGAAGTATGGTCTGGCTGTGGATAAGGATGTCATGCTGATTGGAATAGTTTCGCGTCTGACAAATCAGAAGGGCTTTGATCTGGTGGCATATGTGATGGAGGAGATGCTTTCCACTATGAATGTACAGTTTATAGTGCAGGGCACAGGAGAGCAGCAGTACGAGGAGATGTTTAATTATTTCCATGGCAGGTATCCGCAGAAGCTTGGAGTATATATCGGCTACTCAGAGGAAAATGCACATGAGATATATGCAGGCTGTGACGCATTTCTCATGCCGTCTCTTTTTGAGCCGTGCGGCTTGAGCCAGCTCATGTCTATGCGATATGGTACGCTGCCTATAGTCAGGGAGACCGGTGGTCTTAAGGACACTGTAGCAGCGTACAATGAGTACGAGAATACTGGCGATGGCTTTTCCTTTGCCAATTATAATGCGCATGATATGCTGCATGTCATCAAATATGCTCTTGATGTGTTTGAAAACCATAAGGACAGATGGCAGGAGATGATGCAGCGCGCCATGAGGCATGACTTCTCATGGAGGGCATCTGCGAAAGAGTATGAGAAGCTTTACGACATGCTGCTTGGCAGCTAGTACATCGTTCTGCAAATAACAGGCCAAATAACTTTCATGAATTTCCAACTATGTTCTTAGAAAGTAAAATACCGGATACATATCTATGATATGATATCCGGTATTTTGTGTTATCGGGTATGATTATAAGGTTATATGATTATCAGTAGACAGTGTCTGTTTTACTATCGTATATGTAGTACCTCTCGCCGAGTACTTCCTCGTCGCGTACCTCTGTAGAGTTTACCTCACAGATGAATTCGCTTAGGTTGCAGACATCTATATCGCTATCCAGCGGCATTACCAGAAATTCATGGATACTGCTTGGTATGAGCAGCATATTGCCGCCGAGCTTTTTTGCCAGCGAGCTTAGCACACCCGGGTAGAGTATGGCGGATGCACCGTTTGTCTGCCTGCTGTTTGTAAGGATATACATAGGCAGGCTGTCAAAATCACAGACTGCGCGCATCTGATTGGCATAGCCCGGACATTTTTTGGCAAGAAACTCTGCCATGTTGATTATTGAGCATGGAAGTATCCTTGGTGTATTTTGCATTGAGGCGCGGATTAGTGTTTCTGTATCTATGCCCCAGCGTGAAAGAAGCGCATCTGTGACTGTAATGGTGCCAAATTCAGGCAGCTGCGCTCCTACATATACTTCAAATATGATGGCAAAATCCAGATATTTGATATAGGGCATGTCCTTTAGCTGCTTTTGGTTTTTGTCGTAGCTTATGAGCTGAAAAATTATTTTCTCCTTTACCTTGGAAAAATCATCACAGAAGCTTATGTCAAAATCTTCAGTTGGCTTGAAATCATTGTAGGTGGATAAAATTGCATCGAGAATAGAATCAATGGATACACCATCAAGATACCAATGGTAGTAAGGATTGAGATAAATAGTCGGTGCTATATTGAATTTGGGATTGATAATCACCAATCCGTCGTAGATCATCCCGTTGTTCTTTTTTACAGGATGGATGGTAAGCTTGAAATTATTGTCAAGTCTTGCGGTTATTTCTGTTTCTATAGTATGTAAAAACTCCGTGTATTTCATGAATCTCCTTGCGGAGCATAAAAATATCGGATCCCGTGGAAAAGTAAAACCCACGAAGCAGGGCGCTTCGTGGGTTTTACTCTATCATTGTTTGTTGAAGTTTGCAATATGTATTTTTGTACAATTTTTAGACTTCATTTTTGTGACATCATACAAAATATAGCTGTGCAATCCATTTTTAATCCGATTTGAGCCTCTGCCACAGTGTGTTGTAAAGAGTTGCGTCATCATCATTTAAAGCTCTGTATACTTCACAGTTTTTGAGCATATCGGAAGGAGGATTAATCGCCTCATTTTCCTTTGTTTCCTCATCCTGGCTGTCGATGACAGACTGGATAGGTGATGCATAGTATACATATTCAAAGTTGAGCTGTGCAGGCTCATCACCGCAGATGTAGTTCAAAAATTCCTGCGCGCCCTCTTTATTCTTGCATGTCTTTGGAATGAACCATGAGTCAATCCAGAGGTTTGAGCCCTCTTTTGGTACGATATAGTCCAGGTTGTCATTTTCAGCCATGGCGGCAGCTGCCTCACCGGAATAGCACACTGCGATTGCCGCATTTTCAGCAACCATCTCATCACAGGTCTCATCCACGTAGTAGGCGAGCACATCACTGCTTTGTTTGTTCAGTATATCAAATGCTTCATTGAGCTTTGCTGTGTCAGTCTCGTTTATCGAGTAGCCAAGTGTGCGAAGGGCGGGAGTAAAGGCATCACGGACAGAATTAATCATAATCATGTTGTCCTTGTATTTGCCGTTCCACAGGCAGTCCCAGGTATTTAGGTCTGATGCATCAGCCATCTTTTTATTGTATAGTATGCCGAGTGTGCCGTAGAAATAAGGCACAGTGTATTCATGTGTAGGGTCAAAGGATGCAGACATATCAATTATATCCTGATTTACATTTTGATAGTTTGGCATTGAGCTGTAGTCTATCTTGTTGACCTCACCCTCACTTATGAGCTTCTCAATGATGTAGTCAGAGGTGCAGATGACATCGTAATCGATGGCACCGGACTTGTACTTTGTGTACATCTCCTCAGGCTCCTCGTATTCCTCGTATTTAATGGTGATTCCGGTTTCCTGCTCGAAGCTGTCGATTACTGATTCATCGATGTATTTACCGTAGTTTAGCACTGTTATAGCATTGTCATTGTTCGTGCTTCCGGCGCTTATCGTAAATACCGAAAAGCAGCCGATTACGAGTACTGCAACAATTGCGATGCTCACACTACGCTTTACGATGCGCAGCTTTTTAGCCCTTGCAGGCTTCTTTGAGGCGCTGACAGGTATCCGGTTTGAGTTGATGTTTACCACAACCAAAAGCAGCAGCACTGTGAAGAAAAGTATGGTTGACAGAGCATACAGCTCCGGCTTTACACCCTTTTTTAGCTCTGTGTAGAGCATGGTTGAGAGTGTGTTTACTCCGGCACCCTTCGTAAAGTAGGTGATGGAGAAGTCATCGAGTGACATTGTGACCGCCATCATAAAGCCGGAGAACACTCCGGGGCTTATTTCAGGCCAGGTGACCTTGAAAAATGCATATAGAGGTGATGCGCCCAGGTCAAGTGCGGCCTCATAGGTGTATTTGTTGGTCTGCTTGAGCTTTGGAAGCACATTGAGTATTACATAAGGGATATTGAACGTGATGTGTGCGATAAGCACTGTCACAAAGCCCAGATTCATGAATTTTACAAACAAAAGCATCATTGAGATACCGGTCACGATATCTGCATTGAGCATCGGGATGTTTGTAGCGCCCAGATAGATTGTCTGGTTACGTTTCTTCATGGCGCTTATACCCATGGCTGCGAGAGTTCCTATTATTGTAGAAATCACAGCAGCAAGCAGCGTAATCTGCAGTGTTGTAGAAAATGCCGACATAATCCGCTCACTCTGAAAGCACTTTATGTACCAGTCGAGCGTGAAGCCTCCCCATTTAACCTTGGATTTGGAGTTGTTGAAGGAGAGTACTATTAATACAACGATAGGTAGATACAGGAACAAAAAAATCAGTCCCATATATATCCTTGATGCTATTTTTTTTACCATAATGCGCTCTGGTCTCCTTCCTTATCAAACAGATTGACGAGTGCCATGCTGATTAATACGAATACCATGAGCACGAGTGAGAGACCGCTTCCTGCGCCCCACTGCGAGCCATGGACGAAATCCTGTTCTATGATATTTCCGATGAGCAGGACCTTGCCGCCACCGAGTATCTGTGAGATGGCAAAGGATGTGAGTGATGGCACGAAAACCATTACGATTCCGCTTATGACACCGGAAACTGTAAGTGGCAGTATAATCTTGAAAAATATTGTGACTTTGTTTGCACCGAGGTCAAGAGCCGCCTCAATCCAGTCGTTTTTGATTCTGGTCATGGAGTTGTATATAGGCAGCAGCATGAATGGCAGAAAGTCATAGACCATGCCAAGCACGACTGCTCCGGAGGTATTCATGATGTTAAAGCCCGGCAGTCCGAGAGTGGTGAGTATCGAGTTGATGACACCGTTCTTTGACAAAAGCTGCTTCCATGCGAGTATTCGAAGCATAAAGTTCATCCACATAGGAAGCATGAAAACAAATACCACAAAGCTTTGGTTTTTAATCTTTAAGCCGTTTAAAATCATCGCAAGCGGATAGGACAGCACCAGGCATATTATGGTGCATATGATTCCAAGCCGTAGGGATAAAAGCAGTGCCTTGATATTGGTGTGCTGTGCTATTGCAGCCACATATTCAAATGTGAAGCCTCCGTCAGAGCCTTTAAATGCATAGTACACAATCATGAAAAGCGGAAGTATGATAAATCCGATAATCCATATGAGGTACGGCCCTGCGAGCAGCTGTTTCTTTATTTTAGACATCTATCTCCACCGCCTTTTCATCTGAGGACTCAGGCTTGTGCATTACCTGGATATTAAATGGAATCACCCTGATACCCACATGACTGCCGACCTCTACATATTTGGTGGTGTGCACCATCCAGTCGTAGCCGTTAGCCTTTACCTCAAGCTCATAGTGCACTCCCTTGAAGATATTTGACACGACATCGCCCTGCATGTAGCCGTCCTCCGCAGGCACCAGCTCCACATCCTCCGGGCGGATGACTATATCGACAGGCGTGTTCTCACCAAAGCCCTCGTCCACACAAGGCATCTTTACACCGAGTATCTCGACAAGCTTATCCTTTATCATAACACCGTCGATGATATTGCTGTGCCCGATAAAGTCAGCAACAAAGGCATTTTCAGGCTCATTGTAAATGTCCTCCGGTGTGCCAATCTGCTGGATATAGCCCTGATTCATGACTACGATGGTGTCAGACATGGTAAGCGCCTCCTCCTGGTCGTGTGTGACGTAGACGAAGGTGATACCGAGCTCATTTTTGAAGCGGATAAGCTCATACTGCATGCTCTGGCGCAGCTTTAAGTCGAGAGCGCCAAGCGGCTCGTCTAACAGCAGTACCTTAGGCTCGTTTACAATAGCTCTTGCAATAGCGATACGCTGCTGCTGGCCTCCGCTAAGAGAATCCACAGAGCGGTTTTCAAAGCCGTCGAGATTGACGAGCTTTAATGCATACTTTATTTTGTCATCTATGTAAGCCTTGCTTTTTTTCTTTATTTTAAGACCAAACGCGATGTTTTCAGCTATTGTCATATGAGGGAAAAGAGAGTATTTCTGGAAAACAGTGTTCAGATTTCTCTCGTTTGCAGGCACATTTGTGATGTCCTTTGAATCAAACATGATTTTTCCCTTGTCCGGTGTCTCAAAGCCACCGAGCATGCGAAGTGTGGTGGTCTTTCCGCAGCCTGATGGTCCAAGCAGCGTCAGAAACTCATTCTCCCTGATGTATAGATTTAAATCGTCGAGTACAACATTGCCGTTGTATGACTTTGTGATATCGATAAAATCAATTAATTTCTTTCCCATGGTGTAAACCTTTCTCATGTAATTATAGTACTGGTAGGAACTGTATGTTTATAATTTGCTGCTGTACACACTAAAAATGTGGCCGGCAGTAATTACAGCCCTATAAAAGAGCTTCTGCAGGGGAAGCGTCAGAAGCTTGGAGGATTGCTGACCCATATGAGCATGGCATCCTTTGAAGATTTATTTTCAATAAAATGCTTCTTACTGGCTTTAAAATAAAAGGACTCACCGGCCTTTACGGTGTGCACTTTGCCACCATAGCAAAGCTTCACTGTGCCCTTTATCACATATCCAAACTCCTCACACTCCTGAGGCAGATATATTTCAGAACTGCCACCCGGATGAAGAGTGAGTCTGACAGGCTCCATGGAGCGGGTCTGTGCGTTTGGAATGATCCATTCCACCTTGCTGTTTTTTTCCTCGTCAATTTTCTCGAAATAGTCGTTTGCCTTGTATACAATCTGCTCAGGCTCCGAATCCGTAAAAAACTCCGCCGGTGTCATACCCAGGCACTGGATGATATCAAGCAGTGTGCCGACTGACGGTGAATTCTGATTTCGCTCAAGCTGGGAGATAAATCCCTTCGTCAGCTCAGCCCTGTCAGCAAGCTCCTGCTGGGTAAGTCCGTACTGGATACGAAGCTCCTTCATACGATGTCCGATATCCATGTTTACTTCCTTTTCTAATACATTTTATGTTATATTTACTGTAGGTTTAATAATAGATTTTTTGTTTACTAAAAATAAACCAACGAGATAATTCTAATATATTTTTTATAAATGTCAAGGGGATTTTTGTAATAAAAAAACACCTCATTCAGTTTTAAATGAGGTGTTTTTATGTATGAAGCCGATAACCGGGATCGAACCGGTGGCCTACGCATTACGAGTGCGTCGCTCTACCTACTGAGCCATATCGGCAAGCTATATTATATTATCAGATATAAGAGTGTATGTCAAATTAAAATTTTGGAGGATGATTTCATAAAGGTATTGACAATATAATGTATATAGTGTATATATAACACATGAACAGTTAATAAATACAGTACGGAGGTAGCATATGAAGCTGATGCAAAATTCAGGAGTGCCCATCTATCAGCAGATAGCGGACAGCTTCAAGACAGATATTTTGGCCGGCAGGTATGAGCAGGGGGAGTTCCTTCCGTCGATAAGAGGGCTGGCGAAGGACCTGAAAATCAGTGTGATAACCACGATGAAGGCTTATGAGCAGCTTGCAGATGAGGGACTCATCACAGCGGCACAGGGCAAGGGCTTTTATGTCAATGCACAGGACAGTGAGATGATAAAGGAACAGCATCTGCGCAAGGTGGAGGAGTCGCTGACAGCCGCGATAGCCGCGGCTGAGGTAGCCGGAATCTCAAACGACGAGCTTAAAGGGATGCTTGAGGCATTACTTGATGTAGAATGACAGGAGTGGATTGGTTATGAGTATGATAAACATAGTGATGACAGCATTAGGTCAGCTATTAATGGAATTTGTGGCACAAATTATATCCAGATTTATTTAATACAATGATTATGGATAGCTATAAACAATGAAAAATTTAAGTAAGAATTAGTTCATATTAAACGATGATATGAAAATGAATAAGGAGAAATGAAAATGACAACAAAGAATGCAATTGAGGCAGCAAAAATCACAAAGAAGCTTAAAAACTTCACACTGGATGTGGAGAATTTCGCAATACCGCAGGGCTTTGCTACAGCATTAATCGGAGAAAACGGAGCAGGAAAGACAACACTTTTAAATATCCTAGCAGGAATCAGGCTTGACTACAAAGGTGACATCACATACTTTGGACAGTATTCCGACAAGCAGAAGGAAAACTCCGGTGATATTAAAAACCGCATAGGCTATACCGGTCCGGGCAAGTATTATCTGCCACAGTGGACGGTTAAGGATATCGAGGAAATCAGCAAGCTGATGTTCGATGACTTTTCTGCAGAGGATTTTCACAGATATTGTGAGGAGCTTGCAATATTTTCACATGGCAGCATTGATATGAAGAAAGCCAACAGCTCATTTTCGGATGGTATGAAGATGAAGCTCATGCTGGCAGGAGTCATGGCGCGAAAGACAGACCTTCTTTTGCTGGATGAGCCGGCATCGCCACTTGATCCGCTTATGAGAGATAAGCTGTGCCAGATGATTGGCGAGTATATCCATGAGGGCAACGGAAAGCGAAGCGTATTTTTCTCTACACACAATATCTCAGATATGGAAAATATCACCGATTATGCCATTATAATGGAAAACGGACAGATTGTGGAGCAGGGCTTTGTTGAGGATTTGAAGGAAAAATATATCCTGATTAAAGGAGATGCAGCAGATACAGAGGCTGCCGGTAAGGTACTTTATTCTATGACCAAAAATCCGTACGGTTTTGAGGGCATATGTTTGGCGGAAAACATAGATAAGCTTGCAGGACTTAATGTGACAAAGGAGATTCCTACACTTTACCAGATAAGCGTTGCGGTCATGAAAAATAACACAAAGATTGTGATGCGCTAGTGCGAGGTGAGGTGTTATGGAAAATAAGTCAGGAAGTATGAATGAAAAAATGGTTTCACAGGAACATGATACTGAAAGAACAATTAATAAAAAAGATAACAAAGCAAAGAATGAAGTTCTAACATACATCAGGGATTACCGTGTTATGACTAATCTCAAGTATCGTCTTATAACAAATATACTGATTCCGCTTTTAGCAATTCTTACATCAATGCTAATTGCCTGTTCGAAAACAATCTGGGCATGGATAGGAGTTATAGTAATTGTTTATGATTTTTATATGATGTGCGAGGTGGTACAGGACTATTTCTGCTTCGGCTGTATGTGCAAGAAGAATGCATTTGGCATGCATTTTTTAAAGACAGGTTTTAACGGAGTAAGATACTTTGAGAATGCAGTTCTTGTGGATATACTTATAAGACCGCTGCGTATTGGAATTACAATACTCATTGCTTCAATACCATTTATTAAATTTGGAGTTAATATCTGGTCGATATTTGACATTATTATGATATCCTCAATTGTGTCGGTTGGCTCGTTAAATATATTCAGATACATGGATATGGGAATGTATATTTATCTGCTTGCGCTTATAGTTATCTTACCGGCAATTGCAGGCAGTATAGCTGTTTTGATTTATGGCGGGAGAATGTGGTTTATCGCACCTGTGTTAGCAGTGGTGCTTGTAGGAGTGATCGCAGCGACATATTATCATATGATGGTGCGTATCCGCAGATCATATGTTGATGTGTAGAGGCATTTTAAATTGGAAGTATATTTGAAAAGGAGAAATATTATGCTGAAAGATATTAAATTAGGATTTAAATTATTGAGATATGGCTACAAACTGAAGTTGAATGTGATCATGCTTGTATTCTTTGCAGTAATCGGAATTGCATCCGATATAATGAGCAAAGGAACTACAATCATAGGCGGGATATATTTTATGATGTGTGGTATGTTCACATTCCAGCTCATCATGTCGATGGATGTGTCAGAACTTATCCAGTCCACATCACTGAAAAAGAAGCTGCAGATATACATTCCGGTGATGTCAAGCACGGTAATCAATCTTGTTGTTTTCACATTTTTGGTAATAGAAAGAGTCATTCTGATACAGAATTCCGTAGCAGATAAGAAACAGCTTATCTTCACACTTTTTACGCTCGATGTTGTGCTGTTGACAGTATATCTGTACACAAGCATATGCTATAAGTATTTTGTGCTTGGCTTTATTGTATTCATGGTTTTGTTTATGGGCGTTTTTACTGTGCTTTCAGGAGTGGCGTTTGTGCCGGTTTCTAATGCTGTTTTTAAGCTTGGACTTCCGGTGGTGGCATTGCTAGGCTATATTGCTATTTTTGCAGGTGGGGCGTTTGAGATATTGATAGGAGAGCTGCTTTACAAGAAGCCTTTGTCTGAATTCGCATTCAGGGGATTTTTCCGTGATGCAAAGTAGTGTTCGCAAAAAATAAGAAATATTTGTGTAAAAATATTGAAAAAATGATTGCTTTGTAGTATGTTATCATTGTTGGTGCAAAGCCGGCAATGAGACTAATTAACATATCATCAGGAGAAAAATATATTAAATGGATAGTGACAGTTATAGTAAACAACAGTTAGACGATTTGTTTATGGATATGATTGCCTACTATGATGGCGATCCAAAGAGAATCCAGCATTTCACCAAGGTGCACAGCTATGCAAGGCTTATCGGTATAGGAGAGGAGCTTGATGATGCCTCGCTCTTTATACTTGAGGCGGCAGCTTATACACACGATATCGGCATACGTGTGGCGGAGGAGAAGTATGGCAGGTGCGATGGGAAGCTTCAGGAGCAGGAGGGACCGATAATCGCCCAGAAGATGCTCTCACAGCTTGGCTTTGAGAATTACATAGTTGAAAGAATTTGTTTTCTCATAGGTCACCATCACACATATGACAATATAGATGGTCTTGATTATCAGATACTCGTTGAGGCTGATTTCCTCGTAAATCTGTATGAGGATGATGCGGGAAACCGTGCAATCGACAAGGCATATAAGCGCATATTCAAGACTGAAACAGGAAAAAAGATTTTTAGACTAATGTTCGGATATGAAGAAGAGGATTAGTATGAGCCGGGCCGGGAGGAGACTTCCGGTCCTTGTTCGTATTATGCGGCTTATATCAGAAATAGTAATTAATCAGAATAGTAAATATGCAGAATAGTTACCTGAAATATATTTGAGGATGTGTTAAATAATTTTGTATTTGGAGAAAAAATATAATATGGCAAATAAAATTAACTATCAAAAATTAATGGAAGATTTAATAAAAGAAAATTGCATGGACAATAACTGTACTCCACGGCTTTTGCTTCATAGCTGCTGTGGGCCGTGCAGCACATACTGCATACAAACTCTCTCAGAGTATTTTGAGGTGACGGTATTCTATTATAATCCAAACATTTATCCGCCAGAGGAATATCACATGAGAGCACAGGAGCAGAAGCGCTTTATAGATGAGTTCCCGGTGAAGAATCCGGTTCACTTTGTGGAGGGTGTGTACGACACCAAGCGCTTTTACGATATGGCACGCGGCATGGAAGCTGTGCCTGAGGGCGGAGAGAGGTGCTTTAAGTGCTACAGGCTGCGTCTTGAGGAGAGTGCACAGTATGCAAGGGAGCATGGCTTTGATTTTTTTACTACGACACTTTCCATCAGCCCGTTGAAGAATGCCGAAAAGCTCAATGAGATAGGAAAAGACTTAGAGAGCCAATATGGAGTGCGATATCTTTTCTCTGATTTTAAGAAGAAAGAGGGCTATAAAAAGTCCACAGAGATATCAAAGCAGTATGATATGTACAGGCAGTACTACTGCGGCTGTGTATTTTCCAAGGAGCAGCGTGACAGGGAGATAGCAGCGCGTGGGTGAAATTGTGGTTGCGTGTCAGCAAAAATTATTATATAATTTAGCACAGTAAAGCGGCTGTGTAGGGCAGACGGCGGTATCACATTTTGGTTTTGTTCAATGTTTTATGATACCGGAAAAATAAATCATCATTTAATAATCAAGGAGGAATCTCATGGCACAGTTATGGGGAGGACGTTTCACAAAGGAGACAGATCAGCTCGTTTACAATTTCAATGCGTCCATTTCATTTGATCAGAAGTTTTATAAAGAGGATATAGAGGGCAGCATCGCCCATGTCACGATGCTTGGAAAGCAGGGCATCATCTCACAGGCAGAGAGCAACGATATAGTGGCTTGCCTAAAGCAGATACTTAATGAGGTAGAGTCAGGAGAGCTTGAAATCAGCTCAAAGTATGAGGATATCCACAGCTTCGTTGAGGCTACACTCATAGACAGGCTTGGTGATACAGGAAAGAAGCTTCACACAGGCCGAAGCAGAAACGACCAGGTAGCTCTTGACATGCGTCTTTTCACCAGAAAGACAGTGAAGGAGACTGATGATGAGCTTAAGGAGCTTTTAGCTGTTATCCTTAAGATTATGAAGGAAAACACACAGACTATCATGCCGGGCTTTACACATCTGCAGAAGGCCCAGCCAATCACTCTGGCTCACCATATGGGCGCATATTTTGAGATGTTTAAGAGAGACAGATCAAGACTGTGCGATATATATAAGAGAATGAACTATTGTCCGCTTGGCTCAGGAGCACTCGCAGGCACTACATATCCGCTTGATAGGGACTATACAGCACAGCTTCTGGATTTTTACGGACCGACTCTTAACAGTATGGACGGTGTGTCAGACAGAGATTATCTGATTGAGTTTTTATCGGCTCTTTCAACTATCATGATGCATCTGTCACGTTTTTCTGAGGAAATTATCATATGGAATTCAAATGAGTACCAGTTTGTTGAGATTGACGATGCGTACAGCACAGGAAGCTCAATCATGCCACAGAAGAAAAATCCTGATATAGCAGAGCTTGTCAGAGGAAAGACAGGCCGTGTATACGGTGCGCTCATGTCGCTTCTCACCACCATGAAGGGTATTCCGCTTGCGTACAACAAGGATATGCAGGAGGATAAGGAGCTGGCATTTGATGCATTCGACACTGCAAAGGGATGTATCGCACTTTTTACAGGAATGATTAATACAATGAAGTTTAACAAGGACGTGATGAGAAAGAGTGCAAACAATGGCTTTACAAATGCCACAGATGCAGCTGATTATCTCGTTAAAAAGGGTGTACCATTTAGAGATGCACATGGTATTGTAGGAAGAATAGTGCTTTACTGCATCGACAAGGGCATTGCAATCAACGATATGAGCATCGACGAGCTCAAGGCTATCTCTCCGGTATTTGAGGAGGATGTATTTGATGCCATTTCAATGGAGACCTGTGTCAGCACAAGGTGTACAGTTGGAGCACCATCAAAGACATCAATGGACAAGGTAATTGCCGTTTACGACGAGTATATGAAGTCAAATTGGCAGGATGAAGTGTAGTTTTTGTGCATATTTTATAAAAAACATGGAGAAAAATTATTAATTTAATATAGTTTTTTCCTTGTTTTTCATTAGAGTTTCAAGTAATATATTTCCTATAAAGACAGTTGTACGTGACGGACGGACAAGATGGAAATAGTCGATATTAAAAATAAACGTATGACAAGGTCGAAGAAAATCTAGAAGATAGGGAGATTAGAGTAATGAGTGAAAAGCTTAAAGTAGGTATCCTCGGTGGAACAGGAATGGTAGGACAGAGATTTATTTCTCTTTTAGAGAATCATCCATGGTTTGAGGTAACAACAATTGCAGCCAGCCCAAGAAGTGCAGGCAAGACATACGAGGACGCCGTTGGTGATAGATGGAAAATGGACACACCAATGCCTGAGGCAGTTAAGAAAATCATCGTAAAGAATGTCAATGAGGTAGAAGAGGTTGCTTCACAGGTTGACTTCGTATTCTCAGCCGTTGATATGTCAAAGGACGAGATCAAGAAGATCGAGGAGGACTACGCAAAGACAGAGACTCCTGTAGTTTCAAACAATAGTGCCCACAGATGGACACCTGATGTGCCAATGGTTGTACCTGAAATCAACCCACAGCACATGGAGGTTATCAAATATCAGAAGGAGCGTCTTGGTACAAAGAGAGGCTTCGTAGCAGTAAAGCCAAACTGCTCAATCCAGTCATATGCTCCGGTTCTTACAGCATGGAAAGAGTTTGAGCCATATGAGGTTGTTGCTACAACATATCAGGCAATCTCAGGTGCCGGAAAGACATTCAAGGACTGGCCTGAGATGGTTGGAAACATCATTCCATTCATCGGTGGAGAGGAAGAGAAATCTGAGAAAGAGCCACTTCGTCTTTGGGGATATGTGGATGATGAGAAGAAACAGATTGTTCCTGCAGAGTCACCGGTTATCACATGCCAGTGTATCCGTGTTCCTGTATTAAACGGTCATACAGCAGCTGTATTTGTCAAGTTCAGAAAGAACCCTACAAAGGAGCAGCTCATCGAGGCACTCGAGAAGTTCAGCGGAGTACCACAGGAGCTTGGGCTTCCAAGCGCACCAAAGCAGTTCATCAGATACTGTGAAGAGGATAATCGTCCTCAGGTTGCACTTGATGTGGATTATGAGCATGGTATGGGAATCAATGTCGGACGTCTCAGAGAGGATACAGTCTATGACTGGAAGTTCGTCGGACTCTCACACAACACAGTACGTGGTGCAGCCGGTGGAGCAGTGCTTTGTGCAGAGCTTCTTAAGGCACAGGGTTACATCACAAAGAAGTAGATTTAGCAATTCATTGGAATATTTATTAAGGAGGGCGGATTTTCCGATTGTGGGCTGTGGGCACCGGTGTAGCACACAGTAGTATTCCTTAGAAAAAATATGAAGTTAGCCACGGGATTATTTACAGATAGGTTATGGCAGTTTGCAAGTCTAAACTGTCATTTGACCTATTGGAAACCCGTGGCAGTTCATATTTTTTTTTCGGAACATACTGTGTACTCTCCGGTGAAGGCAGTGCATTGAACGGAAAATCCTCACTCTGTGATTTTAATTTTCAAAAGTCGAGTCCCTTAAAAGGGACTCTTTTTTGTTAGGTTTATTATTCTCGGGGGGCTTAATTGTTATGCTTGAATTTATATTTTATCGTGGTAAAATAGATAGGCTGAGGAGAATATTTTTTAAGAGGTAGATATAAGTGAAGAATAATAAGTATGAAATTGATATGGTGAACGGTTCAATAATGGATAAGCTTATTTCATTTGCGTTGCCACTTATGATTTCGGGTATTTTGCAGTTAGCGTTTAATGCGGTGGATATTATTGTCGTGGGACAGTTTAGTGGCAGCAAATCACTTGCGGCTGTTGGCTCGACTACGGCACTTATCAATGTGTTTGTCAATTTGTTTATGGGTATATCGCTTGGTGCGAATGTGCTCGCTGCCCGATTTTATGCGGCAGGCAAGGATGAGGAGATGTCTAAGACGGTGCACACCGCTATTATGATTGCACTCATAAGTGGTATTGTGATGGGTGTGGTCGGTGTTATTTTTGCAAGGGGTGCGCTGGAAATCATGGGTACACCGGATGATGTCATAGGTCTTTCTACTATTTATATGAGGATTTATTTTTGCGGTATGCCGTTTTTTATGCTTTATAACTATGGTGCGGCGATTTTGCGTGCTGTCGGTGATACAAAGAGACCGCTTATCTTTTTGATTATTTCAGGCTGTATCAATGCAATGCTCAATCTGTTTTTTGTAATAGTGTGCAAACTGGGTGTTGCAGGTGTTGCAATCGGCACAATTGTTTCGCAGTTTGTTTCCTGCGTACTTGTATTATATTGTTTGAGCAAAGCAAATACCAGCTATAAGCTCTGCTTTAATAAGCTTGCGATTGATAAGGAATATATGCTTCAGATATTTCAGGTGGGAATTCCGGCCGGCATACAGAGCACAGTCATAAATATCTCAAATGCCATGCTTCAGTCATCAGTCAATTCCTTTGGTTCAATAGCCATGGCTGGATATACGGCGGCAAACAATATACTGGGCTTTTTGTATGTATCTGTCAACTCAATCACACAGGCCTGCATGAGTTTCACAAGCCAGAACTATGCGGTAGGAAAACAAAAGAGAATGGACAGGGTACTGATAGACTGTCTGTTTCTCACGACAGCGGTAGCACTTGTGATGGGAAGTGCTTCATACATATTTGGAACACAGATACTTGGCATATATACAAGTAATAGCGAGGTAATTAAATCAGGACTTGAGATTATTTCGATTACAACAATCCCATATTTCCTGTGTGGAATCATGGATCTTTTTCCGGGAGCATTAAGAGGAATGGGATACTCAACAGTACCTATGATACTTTCTATAATAGGAACAGTCGGAGTCAGAATCATCTGGATATATGGTCTGTTTCCAAGCCACAGGTCGCTGTTTTTCCTGTTTATATCATATCCCGGTTCATGGATAGCGACAATCATCATGCAGGCTATCTGCTATATGTTTGTCAGAAATAAAGTGAAAGCTACAATAGGAGTCCGGAAATTATAATTAAAATCTATTTGTATATGTGTTAAATTGTGATATAATATTTCCAGTTGATTATTTTGGAGGAATATTATGAAAGCAAAACACACAGATTTGGAGAAACTTGAGCAGCTCTATAAAGAGTCGGGCAACCAGCTCGTAGTGCTCTACGGAAGGAGAGGTTGTCAAAAGGAGGAGCTCATAAAGGAATTTTGTGACGGAAAGAAATTCTTTTACTACAGATGCAGACAGGCATCGCCAGAGCATCAGCTTGAGATGATGGGGGAGGAGATAAGCCGTCAGTACAAGGTGAGCCTGAGCAGACAGACATATGAGGAGTACTTCGCGAGAATCAAATCAGGAGGCCCTTCCAAGCTTGTCGTGATAATCGATGAGGCACAGTTTGTGGCAAAGAGGGATGCATCATTTATGGAAGCAGTTGCAAAGCTTAAAAAGCACAAGCTGTATCCGGGACCTGTACTTATAATACTTGCCACATCATCTACAGTCTGGGCCACACAGGAGGCAGCAGAGCAGTTTAAGGGAGCCGAAATGAAGCTTGAATCGCTCAATTTCCTTGAGGTTGTAAGACATTTTGAAAGTCTTCCGGTCGCGGAAATCGTGAGAATTTACGGAGCAATCGGTGGAGTTCCGGCATATCTGGATAAGTGGGATGCAGCTAAATCCTTTAAGGATAATATATGCAGGCTCGTATTGACACCATCGGGAGCACTGTATGGTGAGGCGGATGCTGTTATAGCCGCAGAGCTTCGTGAGCTTTCTGCATATAGCACAATACTTGCAGCAATCGCAAGAGGTGAGAACAAGCTCAATGATATTTTCCATGCGACAGGATTTTCGCGTGCCAAAATCAGCGTATATTTAAAGAATCTTGCCACCTTCAATATTGTGGAAAAAGTAGTTTCCTTTGAGACCGGCGGATGGGAAAATGCCAAGAAGGGCGTATATCAGATAAAAGACACATTTGTTAATTTCTGGTTTAAGTTTGTCTATCCGAATATGTCTAATCTGTATCTGCTTTCACCGGAAGAGTTTTATGATACATATATAGAAAAAGAGCTTGATGCGTATCTTGAGAGATATTTCAGGGAGGTCTGCACAGAGTATCTGCTTATACTAAATCAGATGGGACAGCTTCCGTTTACCATAAAGCGTGTGGGTACATGGATTGGAAAGACAGGCCGCATAGACATCGTGGCTCAGAGCGAGGATAGAAGGAGTATCATCGGCTTCTGCAACTGGGACAAGCCAATGATGACCATGGATATGTGCGAGAATATGGCTATGGCTATGGAGCAGGCAAGGCTTACATCTGATGACTATTATCTGTTTTCGGCAACGGATTTTGAGCCTGCACTGCAAAGCTATGTGGTCAGAGACCCTAGATTCAAGCTCATCAACATGAATGAATTATAGAGGAGCTTATGGGAAAATCACTGATAATAACAGAGAAGCCATCCGTGGCACAGGAATTTGCGAAGGTGCTGCGGGTGAGCGGACGCAATGACGGTTATATAGAAAATGGAGAATATGTGATTTCATGGTGCGTGGGACATCTGGTCGGGCTGGTCTACCCTGAGTCCTACGATATGAAATACAAGAAATGGCGTCTTGAGGATCTGCCGTTTCTGCCAAAGGAATACAAATATGATGTGATAGACAGCGTGCGCAAGCAGTACAATATTGTGCACGCTCTTTTGCAGAGAGAGGACATTGACAGAGTTTACTGGGCAGGTGATGCCGGAAAAGAAGGACAGACCATCGAGGAGAATATCAGAAACTTTGGTGGTGTCAGGGAAGGCATGGAGGAACTTCGAGTCTGGATAGATTCGCAGACCGAGGAGGAAATCCTAAGAGGCATAAAAGAGGCAAAGCCGATGAGTGAGTATGCAAACCTCGGAAAGAGCGGCATCATGCGTACCATCGAGGATTATGCGATGGGCATCAACTTTTCGCGTGTCATGTCGGTCAAATACGGCAATCTGCTAAACGATGCAGCGGGTACACGCTCGTACACGGCAATCGCGGTCGGACGAGTGATGACCTGTGTGCTTGGAATGGTAGTAATCCGTGAGCGCGAAATCAGAAACTTTAAGGAGACTCCGTTTTACAGGGTAATCGGCAGGTTTACTGATGCCGGTGTAGAGGCAGAATGGAAGGCTGTAGAAGGCTCAAGGTACTTTGAATCACCGCTTTTATACAAGGAAAACGGCTTCAAAGAGGAAAAAGATGCACTCGCTTTAATTGAAAAATTAAACGGCAAACAGGCGAAAGTTAAATCTATAGTTAAGAATATTACTAAAAAAAGAGCACCGCTTCTTTTCAACCTGGCGGAGCTGCAGGCAGAGTGCTCAAAGAAGTTTAAAATCAGCCCTGATGAGACATTACAGGTGGCTCAGGATCTGTATGAAAAAAAGCTCACCACCTATCCTAGAACAGATGCCAGGGTGCTCTCAAGCGCTGTGGCAAAGGAGATTGGAAAAAATATAAGCAGGCTTAAAGGTTTTGAACCGACAGCAGACTTTGTGGAGCATATTATGCAAAAGAGGCTATATGCCAACATAGCAGATACGCAGTACACGGATGACAGCAAGGTAACAGACCACTATGCTATCATTCCGACAGGTCAGCTTACAGAGCTTTCGGGGCTTACATCGCTTCAAAGAGCAGTATTTGAGCTGATTGTCAGGCGTTTTCTTAGTATTTTTTATCCACCGGCAGAGTATGAGAATGTGAAGCTTGTCGTAGATGTGGATAAGGAAAGTTTTTTTGCATCATCAAAGGTACTAAAGAGCGAGGGCTATTTACAGGTGGCGAATCCGCCGAAAAAGAAGTCGTTTGAGGAATCAAACGCACGAATACTTGGTAAAAACAGTGAAACTGCAGATAGTACAGATGAAAACAGCACAGCAAACGGCAGCAATGATGAGATAGTCGTAAATCCCAAGGTGATGCTTGAGCTTGCCGATAAGCTAAAGTCGGGTGATGAGATAGCATGCCAAGGCTATAATATCAAGTTTGGTAAGACATCTCCGCCAAAGCGCTATACGTCAGGCTCTATGGTGCTTGCCATGGAAAATGCAGGACAGCTTATCGAGGACGAGGAGCTTCGTGAGCAGATAAAGGGCTCAGGAATAGGCACCTCGGCAACGAGAGCGGAGATAATCCAGAAGCTTGTCCGTATAGGATATCTGAATCTGAACAAAAAGACACAGATACTCACACCCGAAAGCCTTGGTGAGATGGTGTTTGAGGTCGTATACATGACAGTTCCGGCACTTCTTAATCCAAAGATGACAGCCAACTGGGAAAAGGGACTGGACGGAATTACAAGGGGCACGGTGGATTTCTGGGAATACAGGGGAAAGCTTGAGAGCTTTATCCGCAAAGAGACAGAAAAGATGATTGAGCAGAATCTGCGCCCTGAGATTGCAGACCGTATCAGCAGCTTTGCAGGCAAAAATGCCAGAGGTGCGGCGGCCAGACGAAAGATAGGTGTCAAGTGCCCGGTCTGCGGCGGTGAGATAGTGACCACACCGTTTGGCTATGGCTGTGCTAATTATAAAAATGATAAATCAGGATGTAATTTTAATATCGGACAGGTGGCAGGACTTGATATTCCGGAGGAACAGGTCAAAAAGCTGATTGAAGAAGGAATCACCGACACAATCCGTGGTTTTAAGTCGAAGAGCGGCAAACGCTTTGATGCATGCTTAAAGCTCAACAAGGATGAACAGACGAACAAGGTATCAGCCACCTTTGATTTTGAAAATGTAAAGCCGCAAAAGGTCGAGGGCATTGTATGCCCGGACTGTGGAGGCGATATATATGTGTCACCATACGGCTACCGATGTGCAAACTATAACAGACAGACAGAGGATGGCTGTCATTTCTTCGTTGGAAGGATAGCAGACAAGCAGCTGTCACAGGTACAGTTTTTAGAGCTCATGGCAAACGGCAGAACAGAGACGATAAAGGGCTTTAAATCAAAATCGGGAAAGCGCTTCAACGCATGCCTCGTTTTAAAGAAGGAGCCGGTCACAGCGGGAAGTGAGAAAATGCACACCGTCGTAGCATTTGACTTTGACAATGTGGAGGACGAAATCATAAAGGATGTTGTCTGTCCGCTTTGTGGTGGTCAGATAAAAAAGACATCGTTTGGCTATGGCTGTGTGAACTACAAGGGTGACGAGCCGGGAAGCTGCCGCTTTTCGGTGGGACAGATTGCGGGAAAGACAATCACAGCCGCAAACCTAAAGCAGCTTCTTAATGATAAAAAGACCGAGACCATACGAGGCTTTAAATCCAAAAGCGGGAAACGCTTCGATGCGTGCCTGGTGCTTAAGGAGGATGAAAACAAAAAGCTCTCTGTCCAGTTTGATTTTGACCATGTAGAGCCAAAGACAGTGAAGGATGTGGTATGTCCGAAGTGCGGAGGCAAAATCCAGGTGGCGCCATTTGGCTTTGTATGCGAGAACAACAGACGTGATGATCCTGAGAGCTGCCGCTTTATGGTGGGTAAGGTTGCAAGCGTCAAGATAAAGGAATCAGTCCTTAAGGAGCTTCTGACAAAGAAAAAGACAGAAGTTATATCAGGATTTGTCTCAAAGACAGGCATGAAGTTTGACGCACCGCTAAAGCTCACAGAAGACGGAGATATAGCCTTTGATTTCCCCGAAAAGCCTAAGCCAATCGAGACAAATGTACTCTGTCCAAAGTGTGGCAGACCTCTAAAAAAGACACAGTGGAAATATGAGTGTGAGTGCGGCTTCAATGTTTGGCATACTGTGGCAAAGGTGGAGCTTTCAGAGGAAATCCTCACTGAGCTGTTTACCACAGGAAAGACCAAAAAGAAGGTCACAGGCTTCACCTCCAAGGCGGGAAATGTATTCGATACATGCCTTAAGTTTGAAAATGACCAGATATCATTTGATTTCGATAACCCCGGCGAGGAAGAAGTGCAGAGCACGGCTGAAGTACATAACAATGCTGATGCACAGAACAATGTCGATGCAAAGAGCACGCCGGATGAGACAACCATGAATAATACAACCATGGATGAGATGGGAATCCCAGAGGAATTTCTGGCAGGATTTGATATGGCAGCAGAGGGCGCACAGGCAGATGATGTGTCGGAGGCGGCACTTGCGGCGGCGCATGAGCTGTTCGGCGAGTAGCTCTGCTGATAATTAATTATTAAATCTATAATTAATATGAATTTTTATATTTATGTTTAATACTTATATTTAAGTTTAAATATTAAAATGACAGTTAAAACAATAGTCAATAATTTTCACATAATTAAAAGAAAGGACATAGAAAAATGGAAAACGCAAAAATAACAAACCTCTATAATCTGGATGAAACAATCGCAAAGGAGTATTTATCACAGTTTACTTATCCATGGGAGGCACTTGCCGGAATAAGTGATTTCATCAAGGAGCTCGGACCAACACTCGACCCTGAAATCTATGAGAAAAGAGGCGAGGATATCTGGGTGGCAAAGAGCGCAACAGTATTTGACAGCGCATATCTGCACGGTCCGCTCATCATCTGCGAGGATGCAGAAATCAGACAGTGTGCTTTTATCCGTGGCAGTGCAATCGTAGGAAAGGGCTCAGTAGTAGGTAACTCCACAGAGCTTAAAAATGTAATCATCTTCAACTCAGTACAGGTGCCTCATTACAACTATGTAGGAGATTCAATCCTGGGCTACAAATCACATATGGGCGCAGGCTCTATTACATCAAATGTAAAGAGTGACAAGACTCTTGTAGTCGTAAAAGATGTTTACGATACAAAAGAGGAGATTGAAACCGGCCGCAAGAAATTCGGCGCTATGCTCGGTGACCATGTGGAGGTGGGCTGCAACTCAGTACTCAATCCGGGAACAGTAGTAGGAAGAAATTCAAACATTTATCCGCTTTCAAGAGTACGCGGAGTCATCCCTGCAAACCACATTTTCAAGGACAAGGACAACGTAGTTCTTAAAAAATAGTAATGTTGTTTGAAAAAATATTGTATTTTTGTTGTTTTTTGTCGATGATACTCTAGACTTATGACAAAAAATATGAGAGAATAAATCGGGTATGTTAAAACCATAACGAAAGGAGTCTTAAGATGATTTACACTAAGGAAGTTGAAAACATGTGTCCTGTAGCTAAGGGCGCAAAACATGAGCCAGCTCCTATCCCAGAAGAAGGAAAATGGGTTCATTCTAAGAAAATTGAGGACATTTCAGGATTTACACACGGTGTAGGCTGGTGTGCACCACAGCAGGGTGCCTGCAAGCTCTCACTCAATGTAAAGAATGGAGTAATTGAAGAGGCATTAGTTGAGACTATCGGATGCTCAGGAATGACACACTCTGCAGCTATGGCAGCAGAAATCTTACAGGGTAAGACAATTCTTGAGGCATTAAACACAGACTTAGTTTGTGATGCCATCAATACAGCTATGAGAGAGTTATTCTTACAGATCGTTTACGGTCGTACACAGTCTGCATTCTCTGATGATGGACTTGCTGTTGGAGCAGGACTTGAGGATTTAGGAAAGGGACTTCGCTCACAGGTTGGTACAATGTACGCAACAAAGGCAAAGGGAGTTCGTTACCTTGAGATGGCTGAGGGCTATGTAACAGGAATCGCTCTTGATAAGAACGATGAAGTAATTGGATACCAGTTCGTTTCTCTTGGAAAAATGACAGATTTTATCAAAAAGGGTGATGACGCTAACACAGCTTGGGAGAAAGCTTCAGGATCATACGGTCGTGTAACTCCAGAGCAGGGTGCTGTTAAGATCATCGATCCAAGACAGGAATAAGAGGAAAGGAGAACGACAATGGCATTATTTGAATCATATGAAAGAAGAATAGACCAGATCAATGCTGTACTTAACAGCTATGGTATCAGCTCAATCGAAGAAGCTGAAAAGATTACAAAGGACGCTGGACTTGATGTTTACGATCAGGTAAAGAAAATCCAGCCAATCTGTTTCGAGAACGCTTGCTGGGCATACACAGTTGGTGCAGCAATCGCAATCAAAAAAGGATGTAGAAGAGCAGCAGACGCTGCAGCAGCAATCGGAGAGGGACTTCAGGCATTCTGTATCCCTGGATCAGTTGCTGATCACCGTAAGGTAGGTTTAGGACATGGTAACCTTGGAAAGATGCTCCTCGAGGAGGAGACAGAGTGCTTCTGTTTCTTAGCAGGTCACGAGTCATTCGCAGCCGCTGAGGGTGCTATCGGAATCGCTGAGAAGGCAAACAAGGTTCGTCAGAAACCACTGCGTGTTATCCTTAACGGACTTGGAAAAGACGCTGCACAGATCATCTCACGTATCAACGGATTCACATTCGTAGAGACACAGTATGACTACAAGGCAGCTAAGCTCAACATCGTATCTGAGCATGCATACTCAGATGGACTCCGTGCAACAGTTAAGTGTTACGGTGCAGATGATGTTCAGGAAGGTGTTGCAATCATGCATCACGAGAACGTTGGTGTTTCTATCACAGGAAACTCTACAAACCCAACACGTTTCCAGCATCCGGTTGCAGGTACATACAAGAAAGAGTGTATCGAGCAGGGCAAGAAGTACTTCTCAGTAGCATCAGGCGGTGGTACAGGACGTACACTTCACCCAGACAACATGGCAGCAGGACCAGCTTCATACGGTATGACAGATACAATGGGACGTATGCATTCAGATGCACAGTTCGCAGGATCTTCATCAGTTCCGGCTCACGTTGAGATGATGGGACTTATCGGAATGGGTAATAACCCAATGGTTGGTGCTACAGTAGCAGTTGCCGTTTCTGTTCAGCAGGCTGCTGATGAGGGCAAATTCTAAATAGAAAGCTTGATTTTATAGGCTTTTTGGAGACTCATATCATTTTTGGTATGGGTCTCTTTTTTTAGCTCATTTTCTGGATTTGGTGTAAAAATAGCTGCACGCTGCCCTCACGTCGCCATATTTAATTATTGGCGACGTGGAAAGTGAAATATTGGCGACTTGGGCGACGCAGGTTGACAAAAATAATTGTTTATGGCGACTTGGAATACTAATTCCGGTTATATTTTATGCCTCGCAGGTCATAGCCTTTTGTATTTTTATTTATTAAAATTTCTAATATCTCTTGTGCGAAAGGAGAAGTAAATGAGCGAAGTAATTGTAAGAGAAGCTTTGATTCTTTTTTCTGCCACATGCGGTATCCTAACGGCACCGCAAGATATGATATTTTATCACGATTCCACACGGGCACACATAACATCAGACTTACAAAACAGTGTCCATTAAGATAATTACAGCCATTATGCGTTGCATGATCAAACAGCTTTGATACATTTTCAAATTTTGTACCAAATTTGGAGATTATTGTATCATCAATGCAAAGAAACACCGGCTGTGATTTAAGCTGTTCCGGAATAAGGTGCAGTGCCATTTTGGCAGTTACATTCATAAATCTTGAATAATCAGCTTTGGCATAAGAGCAGGCATGATAAAAAGTATTCAGGGATTTTTCTGTTATCACGGCAAGAAAATGCTGGTACAGGAATCTGATTGAATGAGCTGACTCCAATGCGAGTATTTAAAGTACTAGTAAAAATAATGTTTCTGCCGTAGGAACAGAAAAAGTTGCATAATATTCAAAAAATATTTATGAAGTCTACCAATTAATGAGTTTTCGTTGTATAATGTCTTTGTCGTACAGGGTCACTTTCCTTTGTACTGTTTTTGTGCAAATTCATTATACATCAGAAAGCCATGTACGATTTCTTTTTTATGAAAAAGTTGTAAGTGGTGTATATAAAGTGAGTTAATTATTATTAAAAGTATATTAGACAGTTGAAATATATATAAAAACTTTATACTAAACTTAATTTGTGTTTGTAAATCATTAAATATACTGTATTATTATAAGTATAATAAGAAAAATTTGAAATAGAAAGATAATAACCACTTTAAACTAATTTGTTGGATTGACTATATTCTATGAATAAACATTAAAAAAACGCAAGGAAATAAGGAAATGAGGTGTTTCCGATGGTTTATGACAAAGATAATATAATTATCTTATTGTAAGTGTGCTACATCAGAAAAAATTGACTTTTGTGGTGAAGGAGGAATCATTAGGTTTAAAAAGCATAAATTTATAAGTTTCTTAATAATATTTGTATTACTTTTTAGTGTTAATATTACAACTTTTGCATATACAACAATGGAACAAAATTCTTCAGTAAATTATACTTCTGAAATTAAATTGTATGATTCTAATGAGAATATTATTGCATACTACTATGAATTAAACCCAACGGGATATGTTATTGTAAATGCTGATAATAATGAAATGATTGAGTATTCTGAATACAACAATAAATACTTTTCGGAGAAAGATGCTCATTATTATTATGGCGGTCCGCTAATGTATTATAAGGCGGACGGGACTAGACAATTTGGAAGTATAATAGAATTGCAGTCTCAAAAAGAAGTAGCTATAGAAGATATTACACCTCTAGTGCGTGGCTCAGAAGCTGATTCATTAGGAACTTTAAATATCGATAATTTTTTAATAAAAACAAGGGCTGTATCTAGCGATAGTATATCTCATTCTACTGCACGATACAGTTATAATCCAGATGGAAGATGTGGTTCTGTTGCAGGAGCCATTGTTTTGAATTATTATGATCGATATAAGTCACCGTCATATGTACCTAATAGTTTAGAATCTTCAGATGGCGTTGCTTTGATAAATGCACTTGTTGCAAGAATGGGAACAAGTACTAATTACATTGAGTTAAAAAGAGGATTATCGTTGTATATTAAGCAATACTATAAACCAACTACAGTAACTGCAAATACATATAGTTGGGGAGATAGAATTAGAACAATTATTGGTAAAAATTATCCATGCATATTAGGATTGACATCTCATCCACGATATGGAGAACATTGGGTTGTTGTAACGGGTTATAATTTTACATCTCATAATTCTGGAACCTATACAGTAAATGATGGATGGGGAAATGTTGGAATAAATATTAATTCGAGTTATACAGATGGGGGTGTTGATATTGGGTAATAAATCTGTTGTAAAACGCAAGTCGTATATTACAATGTTAGTGTTTATATCCACGATAATTATACTTTTTTTAATAGTGAATATGAATGAAAATAGTAGCAAAATAAAGGTAAAAGGTGGAGAAGGATATGGTATGTTTGATAAAGCAACAAGAATAGAGATTATATTTAATGATAATGAATATATTGTATCCAATCCAGATGAAATTGAACAAATAATTCGTTTGTGCCGTCAAAACTGGGAGCCATCAAATACTCATATTACAAAGGAAGATTGTGATATGTGTGTTAAGTTTATTGGTACAGATACAGAGGTTTGGGTTGATACTGAAACATTATCATCATATATAGGGGAAAGTTTTGTACAAATGCCAGAAGATTTATTTAAAAAAATTAAAGAAGTAGTCTCGTTAAGTAATACACTTCGGAGCATGCCGATATTTCAATGTATCTACAAGGAAAAAATTCTACTGTTCTCAGTTAGTATGGGCTGCATTTAAAGATAATTACGGAATCGACTTAGATACGTCCGATTTTGGAGATGCGGTACATCCGATGGAACTTGTAAATTCTTCAAAAACATATACTATTTATAAAAAATAATAATGTTTTAAGTAATATTTTGTGATGACTCGGCCTGGAAAATTTGTGTATAAATTAATGTTTCTCAAATTTTCCAGGCTGATATTTTAGATGAGGTATGTGTATGAAAAAAAAATTTTTTACAATTTGTGCAATAGTGTTTCTAGGACTTACTGGATGTACGCATAGAGAGAGTGCGAATATAGATCTAACAACTTCATCTGTTGGAGTTATTGAAACAAGTGGTAATAGTAAAAAAAGTAGAATTTACTTTTATAATCAAAATTTAGAAAAAACAGCTACGCTTCCATTGGAATACGCTTCATTAGGAAGTATTTTTTATAATCCAGTAATTTATGAAGATGAACTATATTTGATTCCTCAAGGAAAAACTAATGTTAAGGATGAAAAAAAGGTTCTGAAAATTGAGTTGAAAAGTGGGAATCAAAAAATCTATGAAATCAATCAGTTGGCAATGAATAGTATTTGTGTTAATGATAAAAATATTTATACTTGCAATACGTTAAACGGTGATTCGTACATTAATAAATGTAGTAAAGAAAATAATCAAGTCGTAAGTGAGAAAATTGAAGGTGTTTATGTAAGCAAGCTATTGTGTAGTAAAGATATGTTATTTGCATTTGCTACTACAAAATACGGAAAAGAGATGAATTCTTACATTTACATTTATGATGCTGAAGAACTGAGTTTTGATGAGAAAATTGATATTACAAATTATGGAGGTACTCATTATAAAGCAATTCTTTTCGACAACAACATATTGTTTTCAAACTCAGTAGATTCTGGTGATCATCCATGTAATACCGTTTGCATATATTCGATAAATGACAAGACGATAGAAACAATTTCATTTGATCAATATTATCCACTAGATTTGGCCGTATGGGATAACATACTTATCGTTTCTCACTTTGACTTGGTAAAAAGAGAAGGTGGAAGTATATCTATATATAACTTAGAAACCAAAGAGTTAAATAATATAGAACTTGGACATGATGTAGAGCAAATGACGATTAATGAGAATGTTATCTATATTTTATCAGATAAAATAATTTATCAATATGAATTAAAAGATATGAATTTGTATCTAAAATGTAAGACTCAAATAAAAAAATCAAATGAAGAAAATTATCTTTCGGGGATTTTTTATATTAAACCTGAATCCATGAAGTTCACTCTTTAATAAGTCAAACCTGCCAAAGGTAAGTTGGTTTCATGATTGGAGTATACTTATATGACATTTTCGGTGCTAGTGCTGGGAACAAAAGCAGTCACCCAAACAATACAGTTTTTACAGTGATGCCGGGGACAAGCAAACTTGAAAAAGCTGACTTTCCGGTACATGTGACAGTGAGAAAATATGATACAAGGATTATAGATGACACTACACGATTATTGCTCTAATTCTGGTAAAGACTTAATACTTGATTATATAAATAGTTTACCAGAAGATGAAAAGACAGATCAAAAACTTGTCCGAAAACGAGCATCTGAACTTGGAAAACAACTAGGCAAAACATTTATATAAGGAGGTAGCAAAATGCCATTTGTAGAAATCAATGTAAAAAATGAAATTGAAAAGCAAAGACAAAATAATCCAGAATTTAAAAAGGCATGGGATGAATCCCGTGCCGAGTATAAGCTCATAGGTGAAATGATTTCTTTACGGAAACAAGAAAATATAACGCAAAAGGAATTAGCCTCATTAACTGGAAATAAACAACAGGTAATTTCACGGATTGAACGGAAAGAAAGTATTCCGACAATAAGAGCATTTAGTCATATACTTGATGCTTTAGGATATGAGTTACGTATTGTAAAAAAGAAATCAGTATAAGCAAATAAGTGTAGTGTTATCAATAGCACCCAACGGAAATTAAAAATCTGTTAGGTGCTATTTTTATGCCCAAAAGGAGGAAACAATTATGAAACGCAAAACAATACTTAGCAGTCAATGATATTCAATCAATAGATTACTAAAAGAATTGAGGTCAGAAAGTGAGGAATGTTGGAAAAAATTTAAACAGAAATATTCTTTTTCTCAAACTCCTGCTTTATTAGTGTTTGAGAAAGGCAAATGTGTTTCAAGTGTAGAATGTGGAAAAGATGGTTTGCCAGTTGTGAAAAATCTAAAAATTATACTTGACAAATGAATAGAATGAGATAAAATATAACAGTACTATATAACACTGTTATATTTTGGAGAGACGTTCAGGAGAATAAGAAAAAGATGTCGACAAAAGCAGAAGATACAGAGAAAAATATATTAAATACAGCCAGAAAGCATTTTTTAAAAGATGGCTTTTCCGGGGCATCTTTAAGAAATATTGTAAAGGATGCCGGACTTACAACGGGTGCCTTTTATAAATACTATCCGACAAAAGAGGCGCTTTTTGATGCACTGACAGATCCGTATATAGAACATATATATCAGATCTACGACCGTGTAGTTGAGGATTTTGAAAAGCTTTCTGCCAAAGAACAGACCAGTAATATGTCGGACACATCCGGCGACGGAATGGATCAGATGATTGACTATATCTATGAGCATTATGATAATTTCCGATTATTGCTGAAATGTGGAGACAGTGGAAAGTTTGAGACATTCATACACAATATGGTAGACAGGGAAATGAGATCCAGTTTGGAATATGTGAAGAAAATGAAGGAGGATGGAATTGAAATACCGATTGTCGGGGAAAGCCTCATGCATATGATTTATACCGGATTTTTTTCATCTACATTTCAGATCATTGAGCACGATATAGATAAGGAAACTGCAAAGAGAAATGTGCACAAGCTTCGGGAATTCAATACCGGTGGCTGGGAGCGATTGTGGAACGTTAAATTTTAGGCTTACGATTCAGAAAGGTACATTTTAAGAAAATAATATCAGGTGGCTGATGCCGGCATGCCACCTATTTTATTATACAAGGGTTAGACATAACTAACAAAATTAAAACTATAGCAAGGAGTGAATACGTGTGAAAGAAAAGAAAAAGTCAGCAGTCAGCTGGATACTGACATGGGCTGGACAAAAAAGAAGTGCCTATGTGTGGAGTGTATTGCTCGCAATAGGAAATGTTATTTTTAAGATTCTTCCGTACTTTATAATTGCGGATGTGGTGAAACTGTTTTTAAACGGTGAAAAGGAGTTTGAAAAATATCTGATAAAAGCAGTCCTGATCGCACTGTCGTTTGTGATCGCAGAACTGTTTCATTCACTTTCAACGTCATTGTCACATAAAGCAACTTTTGTGGTACTTGCAAATATAAGAAAAGCGTGTTGCGACAAGCTTGCCAGGGTACCTCTTGGGTATGTGAAAGATACACCGTCAGGTACTTTTAAAAATATCATGGTGGAAAGAATTGACAGTATCGAGACAACTCTGGCTCACATAGTACCAGAATTTACCTCCAATCTGCTTGCACCGGTTGTAATCCTGATTTATTTCTTCCTGACAGACTATCGGCTGGCACTTTGGTCTTTAGTTCCGATTGTTGTTGGACTTTTCTCATATTTTGGAATGATGCTGGATTATAAGCCAAGTTTTGAAAGGACGGTTAAGACCACAAAAGAGCTGAATGATGCTGCGGTAGAATATATTAACGGAATAGAGGTCATAAAGGCATTTGGAAAGACAGAAAGCTCTTATGCTAAATTTACAAAAGCGGCAAGGGAATATGCGGACTCTTTCATTTCATGGATGAGAAGATGTTCTGTCTATCATGCATTGATGATGGTGGTGACACCGTATACACTTCTTACAGTATTGCCTTTTGGAGCCTATTATGTATCGAATAAAACCTTAGAGTTATCTGATTTTGTCATTTGTATCATTCTCTCACTGGGAATTGTCGGGCCTCTGATCACGGTGGGCTCCTATACAGATGACCTTGGGAAAATCGGAGTGATCGTTGATGAGATAGCAGGTATTTTAGAACAGCCGGAGTTAAAACGTCCGGAGAAAAGTAAAGATGTTCCAAAAGATAATTCCATCATTCTTGAAAATGTAAGGTTTGGCTATCACGACAAAGAAATCCTGCATGGAGTAAATATGGAACTGAAAGCAGGGACTGTAAATGCAATTGTTGGGCCTTCCGGAAGCGGAAAGTCAACGATCGCAAAGCTAATCGCATCTTTATGGGATGTGGATTCCGGCAGCATTAAAATCGGTGGGGTTGATGTAAAAGAGCTGGCACTTACAGATTTCAACCGGAAAATTGCCTATGTCGCGCAGGACAATTATCTGTTTAATGAGACAGTTCGTGAAAATATCAGACATGGAAATCCAAACGCTACGGATGACCAGGTGGTTGAGGTTACAAAGAAGAGCGGCTGTTATGAATTTATCCTGCAGTTAGAAAATGGATTTGATACCGTTGTAGGCGGTGCCGGTGGACATCTGTCGGGAGGAGAGAGACAGCGTATCTCGATTGCCCGGGCGATGCTAAAGGATGCACCGATCGTCATTTTAGATGAGGCAACTGCCTACACCGATCCGGAAAACGAAGCTCTATTACAAAAATCCATTGCAAAACTGGTGGACGGAAAGACACTGATCGTCATAGCACACAGGCTTTCTACCGTTAAGGACAGTGACCAGATCTTTGTGGTAAATGATGGAAACGTGACAGCGCATGGCACGCATGAGCAGCTTCTGGTGTCATGCCCGCTTTATAAAGAAATGTGGAATGCCCATATTTCAGTAAAAGATACCGTAAGGGAGGGCGTATGATATGTTTGAGATTCTGGCGAAATTCTTTCGATTTTCAGGGAGGGAAAATGGAAACAAATTCAAACTGTCGATGGTCATTGGGCTTGTAGAAGCACTTGCATCTGCAATGAAGATACCAGCCATTATGTACATATTGATTGGTTTGCTTGGTGGAAAAACGATAGGAAAATATATCGGAGGTTCCTTAGCCATTATGGTCATTGCGATTGTGATTGCTGTTATATGTAAGAGAAGTTCTACGGTACTTCAGACAGAAGGTGGCTATAATGCAAGTGCTTTTACGAGAATCAAAATTGCAGAGCATCTGCGTTACCTTCCGATGGGATATTTTAATTCCAACAGTATTGGAGAGATATCTTCGGTGACAACCAATACGATGGAATCACTAGGAGATGTAGCGGCCAGGGTGGTTATGCTGACAACGCAGGGGATTTTAGAGACTTTGATGATCATCCTTATGCTGCTTGTCTTTGATTGGAGAATCGGACTGATATCTGCAGCTGGAGTACTGATTTTCTTTGGTGTAAATTCTATGATGCAGAATGCAGGGAAAAAAGATTCGGAACAAAAGGTGGTATGTGATACAGAACTCGTAAGTCAGATCATGGAGTATCTTCAGGGAATCTCAGAAGTGAAATCCTACAATCTGCTTGGAAAACAGGCAAAGAGATTAAATGATGCAAACGATGCGAGTGCCAAAATCAATACCAGAATGGAAATGGTATTTGTCCCGTATCATTTTTTACAAAGCGTGATAACGAAGATAACAGGAGCCGTAATTGTGGCATGCAGTGCATATTTTTATATCAATGGAACTATGAGTGCGGTTTATGCCATTGGTATGACAATCTCAGCATTTATGCTTTATGCCAGTCTGGAATGTACAGGAAATTACTCATCCCTCTTACATGTGGTAAGTGTATGTGTGGACAAAGCAAATGCAATTCTGGAACTGGATACGATGGATATCGATGGCAAAGAGATACAGCCGGAAAACTATGATATCAGACTTTCAGATGTTACATTTTCCTACGATAAGCGGAAGATTATTGATGGTGTATCACTCTCTATCCCAGAAAAAACAACGACAGCAATCGTTGGTCCGTCTGGCGGAGGTAAATCTACACTTTGTAATCTGATTTCCAGATTCTGGGATGTGGATTCCGGAGAAGTGACCCTTGGCGGTGTAAATGTAAAAGAGTACAGCATGAACAGCCTGATGAATAATTTTGCATTTGTCTTTCAGTCCGTCTATCTTTTTGCAGATACAATTGAGAATAATATTAAGTTCGGGCGTCAGGATGCAAGTCATGAGGAAGTGGTGGAAGCAGCAAAGAAAGCCTGCTGTCACGAGTTTATCAGCAAACTTCCAAATGGATATAATACCGTGATCGGAGAGGGCGGTGCCACGCTTTCCGGTGGTGAAAAACAACGGATCTCCATTGCCAGGGCGATTATGAAGGATGCACCGATCATTATTCTTGATGAGGCTACTGCGAATGTAGATCCTGAGAATGAGAAAGAACTTGTGGAGGCTGTGGATGCACTGACGAAAGAAAAAACGATCATTATGATCGCACACAGACTGAAGACGGTACGCCATGCAGATCAGATCGTGGTCGTAGAGAAAGGGCAGATTGTGCAGAAAGGAACCCATGAGCAGCTGATGAAGCAGGAAGGAATTTACAAGCGGTTTGTGGATGCAAGAGAGCAGGCAGTCAGCTGGAAACTGGCACGTTAAGAAATAAAGTAATATATAGATAAAAAACAAGGAGCATTCAAAATGAAAAATAAAAAGAAATTAAAAGGAAAAGATTTGATCAATATTGGAATTTATGCAGCGATTTACTGTGTGATTATGACAGCAGTTGCAATGCTGGGATTTATTCCGATCATGATGCCGCTTTTATGTGTGATTGTCCCAATATTTGGCGGTATTCCATATATGCTTTTTTTGACAAAAGTTGATAAATTTGGAATGATAACTATTTATGCTATGATTGTTGGATTGTTTTTGTGGATTACAGGAATGGGATACTGGCCGTTTATTTTTGGAATTATATGTGGTGTTATTACAGACCTTATTGTAAAATCAGGAAATTATAAAAGCAGTAAGAAAAATATATTAAGTTGTGGAGTATTTAATCTGATCATCTTTGGAAACTTTGTTCCAATGTTTATGAATATTGAGGCATATTTCAGTACGCGTCAGAGTTTTGGACAGGAGTATATCACTAAAATGACAGATATCTTTGCGAACTCATGGCTGATCCCATTACTTATTGCAGCATGCGTGGTTTGTGGATGGATCGGAGGAGTATTTGGAAAATCATTGTTGAAAAAGCATTTTGAGAAAGCGGGAATTGCATAATGATACATACATACGTCACATTTGATCCAAGAACGAAAATGCTTCTTTTAATGACAATGGCAATATTTGTTCTGGGAGGAGCAGGAGATAAATTATTTGGTGCGTATCTTCCGTTATTCTGTCTGCTTCCGTTCGTGCTTTTTATACTTGTAGGTAAGTGGAAAAGAGCAGCAGGATACATCATTTTGTACAGTGTATTTTATTTGCTGACAGTGTTTGTGCTGCCTCATATGACAGGTTTTATTGGATTTATATTGCTTGCATTCTGCGGGATTATGACAAGGTTTCTGCCGGGAATCATGGCTGGAACCTATCTGATGCAGACAACAACAGTAAGTGAGTTTTCTTCGGCTATGAGCAGGATGCATATTACGGATAAGCTGACCATACCACTTTCTGTTATGTTTCGTTTTTTTCCAACGATTGCGGATGAATTCCGGGCAATCAATGATGCGATGCGTATGCGGGATATTCGCTTCGGCGGGAAAAATGTCGATAAAATGATAGAGTACAGACTGATTCCACTTATGGTCTGCTCCGCAAAAATTGGAGAGGAGCTCAATGCCGCAGCTATTACACGGGGACTTGGCGGTGATGTAAAGCGGACCAATGTGTGCCGGATTGGTTTTCATTTTCAGGACTATATTGTAGTACTTATTTGCTTTATTCCTTATGTAATATGGATCGTTTCAATGATTTCAAGATTATTTATGTAATATATAGATAAAACCGCATGATGTCATGATATTGGCAGAGTGCGGTTTTGTTACAAATGGAGGATATTATGATACAGATAGAAAATGTCAGTTTTCAGTATAATAATTCGGAAAAAGGAGCGTTAAAAGATGTTTCGATTTCAGTTGATAAAGGAGAATGTGTTTTGTTATGTGGGGCTTCAGGTTGTGGAAAGACAACAATAACGCGCCTTATAAATGGTCTTATCCCACATTTTTATGAAGGTGAGTATAGCGGAAATGTCAGCGTTTATGGAATGAATGTGCAGAGTGAAGAACTATATAATATATCAAAAAAGGTGGGTAGTGTATTTCAGAATCCAAGAAGTCAGTTTTTCTGCATGGATACAACAAGTGAAGTTGCGTTTGGATGCGAAAATATGGGACTTGTAGAAAACGATATTAACGAACGTGTAAAACTGGCTGTAAGCGAACTGGAAATGGAAAATCTTATGGACAGAGATATTTTTAAATTGTCAGGCGGTGAGAAGCAGAGAGTTGCCTGTGGTTCTGTAACTGCGATGCAGCCCGACGTATTTGTACTTGATGAACCGACATCAAATCTGGATAAAGAATCCATAGAAAGACTAAAAAATACGCTTTTACTCTGGAAAAAGCAGGGAAAAACAATCGTGATAGCGGAGCACAGGTTGTATTGGCTTAAGGAAATATGTGACCGTGTAGTCTATCTTGAACATGGAAGAATTATGTTTGATATCACAATGCAGGAATTTCTGAAATTTTCAGAGCAAAAGCTGCAAAATCTCGGACTTCGTACAATGCAGCCACATTGTGATGAAAGCAGTAAAAGACATGAGTATATTGCCAAAAAGTCGGACATAGTACTGAAAAATTATTATTTTTCCTATGGAGAAAAAAAGGTACTGGAGTTTGGAGATATGCAGCTCCCAAAGAATGAACTTATAGCAATTACAGGACAAAACGGAGCAGGAAAATCTACGTTCGTCAGATGCTTTTGCGGATTGGAGAAAAAATTTAAGGGACAGACGGTCATAGAAGAGAAGCAGTATAAACCAAAGGAAATGCTCCGTAAATGTTATCTTGTAATGCAGGATGTAAATCATCAGCTTTTCTGTGAATCTGTAGAAGATGAAGTTCTTCTTGGAGCATCGGATACCGGAAAAGAGATACAGGAAAGAGCCAGAGAAATTATGCAAAAACTTGGTATATGGGAATTTCGTGATAAACATCCGATGTCATTATCCTGTGGTCAGAAACAGCGTGTGGCTATTGCATCGTCTGTGCTTGCAGAAAAGGAGATACTGATATTTGATGAGCCGACGAGCGGTCTGGATTATTGTCATATGGTAAGTACTGCACAGCTGTTTAAAGAACTTCGTGACATGGGTAAAAGTATTTTTATTATCACCCATGACAGGGAATTGATTGAACGATGTTGTAATTATGAATTTTATGTGGCTGATCGACAGGCGATATTGTATGGATTATAAATACTCCGCAAATAAAATTGAGAACTATGAATCGTAAGAGTCTGATGTCATCTGGTCTCGACAATGAGAGCACCCGGAATAAATTAAAAGAATTGACATTGTACGATTCGGAAACAAATGAAACAGATCTCATGAAAACACAATGTGTATTATTTTGATGCAATTCTAATGGACATTATGATGCCAGTCATGGATGGATATGAAGCAACACATGAAATCCGAAACAGTGAGAAAGAAGACGCAAAAAGCATCCCGATTATTGCAATGACAGCAAATGCATTTGATGATGACATGAAAAAAACAAAGACTGCAGGGATGGGTGCACACCTGTCGAAACCATTAGATATACAGAAAATGATTGAAATGATAGGATAATAGAATAAAAAAGAATATGATTTGACAGGATATGAGACGGATGAAGTATTAAGAAGAAACGCAGTTCTTCCACAAAACAGAATAGGTGAGACCTGTACAGAGCATGAAGTAAATTTTGTATGCATGTGTGAAGAATTTATTGGACTAATCTATTATGGAACAAGTTTATTGTTTATTGTTATAGGAAATTACCTGCCAAAGATTAAGCAGAACAATACGATAGGAATCATAATCGTATTGACATTGCAGGATGAAGAAAACTGGAATGCAACTCATAGCTTTAGTGGAAGGATATGGAGAGCATCAGGTATTTTATGTATGCTATGCACATTACATTTGATAAAATCTGTGAGTAAAGAAGCTTGCATAAAAGCTAAGTAAGTTATTAATAAAATTGTGTAATTTATTTCTCATGGAAATTCATCTCCTTTCTGTTTACGATGTCATTATAGAATACGAAAAGAATTATTACTTGCCAAAATAACAGAATATATAGTCAAAAGTTGCTTAATACAGTGACAGGTTAAAATATCCTGCAATACTGTCATTGGTCAGTTTATTTATACAATTTAATATTGGAACATTTTACAACTATGACACAAGTATGCAACATAATAAACGAATGCTTTTGATAGAGTAATGATACACAATATCAGTTACAAAGAAGCAGGAGGATAGAAAGTGGACATGACACAAAATAAATGTTGCAGACATGGGGCAAATTTACGTCGAAGGAGACGCAGGCACAGAAAGATACTGCGTTTTATCATATTTTCCTGTAGTATCATAGCTGTGATTGTATTTGTGGCTGTGGGAAGCCGTATGATAACATCAGGCGATGGCGGGACAAATAAATATGATGTTGAAGCCGGAAACAATACATATGATAATGCTGTTATAGAAAATAGCAAAATCTCTGAAAAGAATAAGATACAAAATAATCAGTCAATGCTTGATGATATAATGAACAGTACCCAATATCCAAAACAGCTACAGGAGCTTGCTTTAAAGAATGAAGAGGCACTTGAGTTTGTGTATGATTATCCGGCGGAACATGTGAAGGAACACACAATTGACTTGACAGAAGAAGCGTCCATGGATAGTGTTCCGTTATTTGTGCAGTGGGATAAACGCTGGGGCTACGAAAAATATAGCGGCAATTTCTTTGCAGCAAGCGGATGCGGTCCCACTACACTTTCGATGGTAGTGGTTTATCTGACGCACAATAGGGAGGCATCACCTATTGCAGTAGCAAAGTATTCAAAGGAAGCCGGTTACAGTGTGGATGGTTCGGGAAGTTCATGGACGCTTATAAGTGAAGGCTGCAGGCACTACGGCGTAAAAGCAAAGACAGTGGCGCTGGATGAGAGCAGAATGAAAGCAGAGCTTGATGAAGGACATCCTATTGTGATAAATGTAGGACCGGGAGATTTTACAGATACAGGACATTTTATGGTTATAACAGGCTATGATGATGAAGGATTTTCAATAAATGATCCAAACAGCATTGAAAAAAGTGGCAAAAGGTGGTTATTCAAAAATATATCATCTCAGATTAGAGCTGTCTGGAGTATGTATGTGTGAGAATATATTTGTATAAGTGCCGGTAAAACATCCTATTATTGAGTTAAATAACAGGGTGTTTTTTACAACTATGACACATCTTTATGCTATAATAATTCTATCATAATCATAGAAGAGGAGCAGCTTATGACCAGGATTCTCATAGTAGAAGATGACAACGACATAAATAATTTAATATGCAACACCCTGAAGGCAGAGGGATATCAATGCGAAAGAGCGTTTGATGGCAAGGAAGGGGCGGACAAAATTGAGCAGAACAGATATGATCTGCTGCTGCTTGATATTATGCTTCCTGAGATAAATGGTTATGAATTGCTTGACTATGTCAGGAGAATTGGGGATACTCCGGTCATAATAATATCTGCTATGGGACAGGTGGATGAAAGGATACGCGGGCTTCGTATGGGCGCGGATGATTACATATGCAAACCATTTCAGATAGGGGAGCTGCTTGCGAGAGTGGAAACCGTATTAAGGCGCACTCAGCGTATGGCAGAGCGTCTGGAAATAGAGGATGTAGCTATAGATCCTAAATCACGTACGGTGACAAAGGCAGGTGAGCAGGTAGAGCTCACAGTAAAGGAATTTGATCTGCTGTATGAGCTTATGAAGAATAAGAATGTTGCACTCAGCAGGCGCAGGCTTTATGAACTTGTATGGCAGGAGGAGTATACCGGGGAGACGAGGACACTGGACTCACATGTACAAAGACTAAGGAAAAAGCTTGATTGGAATGAAAAGATTGTCACAGTTTTCAGGATTGGCTATCGTCTGGAGGTTCGTGGATGAAATTTTTCTATAAAATGTTTCTTGGAATGACAGTGATACTGGCTGTTGCCCTTGGAATGATAGAATATGTGACTCTATCATATTCACTGGAGCATGCAGTGAAAAGGGAGCAGGACAGTGCACTTTCACAGCATCAGATGATAAAATACTCGATTGAAACGGTAATCCTTAATATGAAGAGTGAGGATGTGGATAAGGAGCTTACAGATATGATGTCGCAGTCGGCAAAATCCATTGTTGGAGATGAAGGAGGAATGTATCTTGCTGCTGATGATGGAAAAAAGATATATGCTAATTCATGTAATTATGAGCAAAAGGATATAAAGGTAAAGGATGGTACGCTTACATACAGTATAGTGTCAAAAGAGAATACTAAAGATACCGGTGAAAAGCAAAGCGGCAGATATATCCATGTCAAAAGCAGCTTTAAACTGAATGATAACAGGTATATTCTGATAACGGAAAGTGATATTACACCGGTTTTCGATGAGTCAAAGGAGCTTAGGTATAGATGCAGCATGTACTATATTGTTATACTTGCTGTTGGTATGATGGTCATATTGATACTTTCCTGGATGATTACAAAGCCTCTTGCCGGATTAACAGCCACCACCAAAAAATTTGCAGATGGTGATTATACAGCAAGAAGTGATGTAAAGACAAAGGATGAAATAGGTGAGCTTGCGAGGGCTTTCAATGAGCTTGCGAAAAACCTTGAAAGCAAGGTTTATGAACTTCAGATGGCGGCAAAGAAGCAGGAGGATTTTACTGCAAACTTCGCACATGAGCTCAAAACCCCAATGACATCAATTATAGGATATGCAGATACCCTGTATCAGAAAAAACTGTCTGAGGATGAGGTGCACAGTGCTGCCGGAGTCATACTGAATGAGGGCATGAGGCTTGAAGCATTATCATTTAAGCTGCTGGAGCTTATCACTCTTGATAAAAATGATTTCAGGCTTGAAGAAACAAGAGTATCTGAGATTATAGCAGATTGTGTGGAAACCGCACATGAAGCGGCAAGAAAGCATAATACAGAGATTGTGTACAGTGCGGATGAGGCATGGGTGTGGCTGGAATATGATCTGTTTAAGACCATGCTTCTTAATCTGATAGACAATGCAGTGAAATCAGGAGGCAGCAAGGTAGATGTATCAGGCAGACTTATTTCGCACAGTATTTATCGTATTGCAGTTTCGGACAATGGAAGAGGAATACCGCCTGAAGATATAGAGCGCATTACAGAGGCTTTTTATATGGTTGACAAGTCGAGGTCGAGAAGTGAGCATGGAGCAGGGCTTGGGCTTGCACTTGTATCAAGGATTGCTAAGCTGCATGATACAAAAATCCATTATGAGAGTGAGTCAGGTAAAGGAACCAGGGTGTATTTTGACATGAAAGCGGAGGCATTGGATGAGAAGTAAGCATTTATCAGTGCGCAAATGTATTGATAAAAAACCGGATAAAATCAAGGGAATAGTGTGTATATGCATTATTCTGGCAGTTGTATGTGCCGGAAATATGATACCGAATTTTCTGATTTCACTTAAAGCAGCAAAAATTGCCAAAACGAGTACTACAATAAGCAACGCAGATATAAGCCCCTACAGCAGCTCTATTTCAGCTGAAGAGAGGCTTACTAAGATGATGTCTCTGATGCAGGACAATGTAAATGAGCTGTGGAATGGGAAATATAATGAGAAAAGGGAACCGTTGGATACTGAGATTCCGGTGGGACAGGCTTATACGGCTATTCAGACTTTTCTGAAGGGTGCCTGTGAGCTTCAGAAGCAGTCAGGTATTATGCAGATGCTCGGTGAAGACGATATAGGTATGCTGCAAAGCCTTGAAAGTAACTACTCAAAGGATACAGACAGTGAAAAAGAACAGACATATGAAGCTCCTGCTGAGCAATTCGTTGAAGCAGGCGTTTCGGAAGCCGGCTTTGACAACACGATATCAGATTTTTTCGTTACATCGGATATAAGCAAGGAATTATCGGCGTGGATATTTATAATATCATTTGAAGATACGAGAATGCTGGTCGCTGTTGATGCGGTGCTTGGAGTACCGTTTTATATTACATATTATTGTACTGATGTTGATAATCCTAAGGCACAGGCTGCAGTGATGAGAGATTTATATGCAAAGAAATATGGCAGTGATTATTCTATGGGGGATCCAAAAGAGTCTGAATCAAAAATAGATTCTTCCTTTGAGACAAATATAATAGAGAATTTTTATTATGGGAATAATTATACGCAAGGGGATGATGAATATACCGGTTTTGAACCTTATGTATACTCTTGTTCATCGGACAAGCTGCAGATGGAATATCAGGTTATTACAAGAATCCAAAGATTTGAAAAAAAGGGAAAGCAAGTGTCATCATATAATTCGCGTGTTAATATATGTCTGTACTAACCGGACTAAAAAGCTCTCTGTGCAATGCACGGGAGCTTTTTAAATTGCATGCAAGCATCAATGATGCCTTTTGATCCTCATTTCATAATAATTATAACAGTATCATTTAGTGCATGATTTGTATAATTTATTACATTGCTCTTTGCAAGGGTTTTGTTATATCTTAGATGTAGCAAAGCAGTTATTGTTCTTGGTTTTATATATCAATAATAGGAAAGTGAGGAAAAATATGAACGCTGATATGAAATGGCTTGATAATCCGGAAGTGTTTAAGGTAAATCAATTGGAACCACATAGTGATCATTGCTATTATCTGGATTATGCTGACATGAAAAAAGAAAAAAATCCATTATTACAGTCATTAAATGGTCAATGGGAGTTTGCTTACAGCAAAAATGTGATGGAAAGACCTTTTGATTTTTATAAGGAAACATTTGATGCATCCGGATTCGATAAAATTATGGTTCCCGGACATATTGAACTGGCTGGATATGATAAAATACGTTACATCAACACTATGTATCCGTGGGAAGGAAAAGAGTACCACAGAGGAGCATATAGTATGGAGGCAACCGGAGCAGAAGAAGGAATGTTCTCAGAAGCACAGTACAATCCGGTAGGCTCTTATATCAAATACTTTGATTTGGATAAGAACATGTGTGGAAAAAGAATCCATATATGCTTCGAAGGTGTAGAAGAAGCTATGTATCTGTGGCTTAATGGTCAGTTTATAGGTTATGCAGAGGACAGCTTCACACCTTCAGAGTTTGATCTGACACCATATATTAAGGAAAAGGGAAATATTCTGGCAGTGCAGGTACATAAGATGAGCACGGCGGCATTTTTAGAGGATCAGGACTTTTTCAGATTTTTTGGAATTTTCAGAAATGTTACTTTGAAGGCAATTCCGGATGTTCATCTGGAGGATGTATGGTTCAAACCTGTGTTAAATAAAGATAATGAAAGCGGAAGCGTATCTGTCTGCATGAAGGTATCTGCTACTGACAGTCAGAATGTAACTGCAGGCTTTATTTTAAAGGACAGAGAAGAAAATATATTAGTAGAGAAGTCATTAAAGTTAAATAAAGAAAACGACCATTTGGAAGGCACGATTTGTGTTGACTTGGAAAGTGTAAAGCTGTGGGATAATCATAATCCATATTTATATCATGCTTATGTTGAGCTTAAAGCAGAGGATGGTTCTCTGGCAGAGGTAATTCCTTATGATATCGGTTTCAGAAGAATAGAGATTATAGATAAAGTAATTTATCTGAATGGAAAACGACTTGTTATCACAGGAGTAAACCGTCATGAGTGGAATGCAAAAACAGGAAGATGCATTGGTGTGGAAGATATGAAAGCAGACATATCCTGTATGCTCAGGAACAATATTAATTCTGTTCGTACCTGCCACTATCCTGACCAGATACCATGGTACTATATGTGCGACAATGCAGGTATTTATGTGATGGCAGAAACAAATCTGGAAAGCCATGGTTCATTCCAGAAGCTGGGGGCAATCGAGCCATCGTGTAATGTACCGGGGTCTTTTCCACAGTGGAGAGATGCTGTGCTTGATCGTGCAAAAAACAATTTTGAAACTTTTAAAAATCATACGTCCATCCTTTTCTGGTCATTAGGAAATGAATCCTATGCAGGAGACGACATTGAGGCAATGAATGTTTATTTTGCTGAAAAGCAGGATGGAAGACTGGTTCATTATGAAAGCTCTTATTATAATAGGGCATATGAGGATACTATTTCTGATTTTGAGACCAGAATGTATGCAAAACCGGAGGATGTAGAGGAATACTTGAATAACAGTCCGAAAAAACCGTATATTTTATGCGAATTCATGCATGATATGGGAAATTCAATGGGTGGACTTGGTTCTTATATGAAGCTGATTGACAAATACGATATGTATCATGGCGGATTTATATGGGATTTTATTGACCAGGCAATTATGGTAAAAGATCCCGTTACAGGAAAAGATGTTTTACGCTATGGCGGAGATTTTGATGATAAACCGGCAGATTATGAATTCTCAGCAAATGGAATTGTATTTGCTGACAGGAAAGAAAAACCGGCAATGCAGGAAGTGAGGTATTACTATGGCTTATACAGATAAATTAAGAGTGGTCTATGGTGACTATACACTTGGTGTACATGGGGAGAAATTTGATTATATTTTTTCTTATGCACAGGGTGGACTGGAATCTATCGTTAAAAATGGATATGAGTGGCTGTATCGTTGCCCAAAGCCTACTTTCTGGAGAGCGTTGACAGATAATGACAGAGGAAGCAAGTTCCATATTAAAAGCGGAAGCTGGCTTTCGGCAGATATGTTCATTGACTGTAAGGGAATCCAGGTGATCATGGATGGCAAGGAGCAAAAACAATACGCACCTGATAATAACAGCTATGGCGGTGATGTTTATGCTGATGAAATTATCGTAAAATATACATACGAGACCATAACAACTCCGGCGACAACTGTTCTTGTTAGCTATAGCGTTGATGCGTCCGGAAAGATTCGCGTGGATGTACATTATAATGGAGTACAGGGGCTCCCTGAATTTCCTGTATTTGGAATGAGATTTATTATGCCAACATTGGCTGACAAATATTTATATAAGGGACTCTCCGGGGAAACATATCCTGACAGAAAAGCAGGTGCACAAGAAGGCGTCTATGAGATCAGTGATCTGAGTCTTACACAATATCTTGTTCCGCAGGAATGTGGTATGAGAATGGATACAGAGTGGCTTGAAATTACAAGACATACGGCTCTTGATAACAGCAGGAAAGATAGCTCATCACAGACACTGCGCATTGAAAAGAATGATGAAAAATTTGCATTTTCGTGTCTGCCTTATACCGCATCTGAGATTGAAAACGCTCTTCACCATGAAGAACTGCCACCGGCAAGAAGAACTGTTTTATGCATATATGGCGCAGTAAGAGGTGTTGGAGGTATCGACAGCTGGGGAACTGATGTGGAAGAGGATTATCGTATCAGTGCGGAGACTGATAAGGATTATTCTTTTACAATCTGTTAGTCATTCATTAAAAAGATAAGTATAATATTGCTTTTGTCTTTTTATTATGTATTTCTGGCTCTGTATTCAGAAGGAGAACATCCTTTTTGTTTATGGAACAATCTACTGAAGTATAGTGGATTATTGTATCCGACAATGCCTGCAATCTCGTTTATAGAGTAGGATGTCGTTTCAAGCAGCACCTGTGCGTTTGTCATCCTTAGTGATGTGAGAAATTGTACTGGTGTATTACCGGTATATTTCCGAAAGCTCCTGATAAACCAGCTTATGCTCATACCAATTGATGAAGCATATTCCTCCACATTAATAGCGCGGTTGTAGTTTGTATTGAAATATGTAATTGCTGTATCCATCTGGCTGTCAAGGAATTCATTTCTGATTACATGCTCAGTGGTTATTTTACGGTTAAATATAATCAAAAGGTATCGTAGCAAAAGCATGAGCATTTCCTCATAATTGTCCTGACATGTTTGAAGCTCTGTAATAATCCTTTTGAAAACCCGTTCATATTCAAGAGACGTTCCAACATTAAAGACTCTTTTATTGTCTGGAAATCCGTATTTTCTTAAAGTGTTTTTTACGTCGCTTCCGGTAAAGTGAAGCCAATATATCTGAGTCTTATCCTTACCATAAAATTCATATTTTTGAAGCTCTTTTGGGCGAAATATCACTATATGTCCTGCTGGAATGATTGTCTCATTTTCAGGATTGTCAAAGTGGAAATGAACAAGACCGGATGATATATATATAATCTGGTAATCAAGTCTTCCTCTTGGCCTGTATGTGGGCATCTTAGGATGCTGTGACAGGCGATAGGTTCCGCAGCTTCCTACAATCAGAGGGCGGCTTTTATCTTTAAAATCTTTATGTGAATGATTCAAATATCCCGTGTTAATATACATTATACACCTCCGCTTGTATTGTAGCATTTTATGTATGCTTTGTCTATTTGCATTTATGGACAAAATGTTTAGAGCATGATATTGTGTATTGATTACGTTTCAAATGGAATTGAGTCAAATAGCTGTGAAACTGTAGTGTTTGAAAAGTATCATTTTGTGCATATTACAGCCTGTTATGTTTATAGACAAAATTTGCACAAATATATAAAATTAGTATAGCTGTTAAAGATAAAACAAAGTAATTAATTGGAGGTTTTTCATGGAAGAAAAGACGTACTTAAAGTGGTACAACAAAATTGGTTATGGTTCCGGTGATATTGCAGGAAATGTAGTATATGCATTCCTGACATCCTTTGTTATGGTATATCTTACAGATACTATAGGACTTGCATCAGGAATCGTTGGAACATTAATCGCAGCATCAAAATTATTTGATGGTTTTACAGATGTTTTCTTTGGGTCACTTATTGATAAAACACATACAAAGCTTGGAAAAGCAAGACCATGGATGATTTATGGCTATATAGGTTGTGCTTTGACACTTGTAGCAGTTTTTGCAATTCCTACAAGCTGGGGCAGGACTGCTCAGTATGCATGGTTCTTTATAGCATATACATTATTGAATGGTGTATTTTACACAGCAAATAATATTGCATATTCTGCACTTACTTCGCTGGTAACAAAGAACAGCAAAGAGCGTGTACAGATGGGCTCTTACCGTTTTATTTTTGCCTTTTCAACAAGTCTTATAATTCAGTCTATAACAGTTGCATTTGTTGATGTATGCGGTGGAGGTGCTGCCGCATGGAGATTTGTAGCTATTATTTATGCAGTGATAGGTCTTGTAGTAAATACGATTTCAGGATTGTCGGTTAAGGAGCTTCCGGAAGAGGAGATTAACTCCGGAATAGAGAACGATGAAGAAAAGAAGTATGGTCTTGTTCAGGCATTTAAGCTGCTTATTAAGAATAAGTACTATATGATGATTTGTGGAACTTATATTTTGCAGCAGTTATACAGTGCTATGATTGGTGCAGGTATTTATTATTGTACATGGGTTCTTAAGAATAAAAATCTGTTTGGTGTATTTGCATGGGCTGTAAATATTCCTCTTATAATAGCACTTATTTTCACACCAACTCTTGTCGGAAAGTGGAAGGGAATGTATAAGCTTAATAAACGTGGATATATTCTGGCTACGATAGCAAGAGCACTTGTGATTGTAGCAGGATACATGGGAAGCGTTCCACTGATGATGCTGTTTACTGCAGTTGCAGCATTAGGACAGGGACCTTGGCAGGGAGACATGAATGCAGTAATTGCCGAGTGCTCTGAGTATACTTACCTGACTCAGGGAAAGAGAGTAGATGGAACTATGTATTCATGCACATCACTTGGAATCAAAATTGGTGGTGGAATTGGAACAGCTATTGTAGGATGGCTGCTTGAAATCAGTGGTTATGTAGGTACAAATGCGACTCAGCCGGCATCTGCAATTACTATGCTTCAGGTAATGTATTTATGGTTACCATTTGTATTTGAGATTCTTATTACAATTCTTCTTTCAAAGATGAATGTAGAAGCTGCAAATGAAAAGCTTAGAAGAGAAAAAGAAATTTAATAATTATCGTATAATATGGGAGAGATGATCTGAGTGCATTTAACGTATGAAAATACAAATGAAGAGATTATTGTTGTAAAGCGGAAACCACGGCATCAGCCACCACATCTGCATAATGCAATGGAAATTGTATGTGTTACGAAAGGAACATTAGAGCTTGGTGTAGGACAGGAGCTGTATCACATGGAAACAGGTGATATAGGAGTAGTATTTCCTGATGTTATACATCATTACCAGGTGTTTTCATCAGAAGTTAATGAGGCGGTTTTTATTAATGCTCCACAAATGATTTTTGGTAGATTTGAAAATGTACTGAGGAATAAGGCTCCACAATATCCTGTTGTAAAAAGTGATGTTATTCCGGATGAAGTGTACAGAGCAGTGGAATCCATAATAGATACCGGGCAGAATGATATATGGGTTGTTCAAGCTTATTTGCAGATTATACTAGCAAGATGTATTCCGATGATGAAATTGGTGGAAAAGAGCAAAGTTGGCAGCGATGATATAATATACCGTACCGTATCATATATTTCTGCCAATTTTAATAAGAGTATATCGCTTGATGGAATGGCACATGACCTTGGCGTGAGCAAATTTTCATTATCAAGATTGTTTTCAAAGACATTTCACAGCAGTTTTAATCAATATGTGAATGAGGCGCGTCTGGGGTATGCCTGTCAGAGAATTGAAACTACAGATGATACCCTGACAGAAATCTCTATGGACAGTGGTTTTGGAAGTCTTAGAACCTTTAATCGTGTTTTTAAAGAAAAATATAGATTGACACCAAGCGAGTATAGAAATAAATTACAAGACGGATGAAGTATTAAGAAGAAACGCAGTTCTTCCACAAAACAGAATATATATGATTAATATTTCTTTAATTTTGTCAGCATACTATTTACATAGTACAAATAGTAATGTACTTTAAAAAAGTACAGGACAGTACAAATAATCAGAAAGAGATATGATAACAATGAAGAAGAAATTAATCACAATAATAGTTGGAATGATGCTTTGTGCAGAACTGCTGGGCGGTTGTGGAAACAAGAATATAAACAAGGATAATATTGCTAAGGATACTACCGAGGAATCAAAACAGCAGGATTCAGATAAAAAACAGGAGCTGCCAACTGCAACATATATGGGTGGAAGCAATACCATTACTGAGGTGTGTAAGGAACTGAGTTCAGCCGGAGCATCGCATGTAGATACCTTTAAAGAATGGGTAACTGATTTTGCGGATTCAGCAGGGAAGAATGCAAAGCTGAAGGATACCTGGGCAGATGCGAATAAAATGAAAGCAGATACCGGTAAATGTATGGATGGCTGGGAGGCAAAGCATGACTATTCAGATGCTGATTGCAGAATGACAGCTTTTCTTTTGCTGGATGGGTTGCTTCACGCACAGTCAGTGGAAGATAGCTATAGCGGCACGTATTTAATGTTTGATACACAAGCAATAGATAATGTAGACAGATATGAAATCTTAAGGCAGAATAAGGACATGTTTACTACATTATACGGAGAAAAGAGTATTACGGATGATAAACATCCTGAAAAGACATTCTCTGAAAACTGGAAGAAGTATGGATTTCAAATAGACAGTGACCGTATATCACTTATTAGCATAGCAATATATGATCCGGATTCTGATGCGATTTTCGTAGGGCATACAGGCCTATTGATAAAGTACAGTGACTATTATCTGTTTGTAGAAAAAATAGCATTTGAGCAGCCATATCAGGCAACAAAGGTAAGCAACATGGATGAATTGTTAGATATCCTTTCTCTGAGACCTGAGTATTTCGGGGAAGAAAAAGAAGCAGGACCATTTGTATATAATAATGGAGACTATGTTGGAACGTTAAAGAAGTAGTATATTTGACTAAAAAAAAGCTCTCTGTGCAATGCACAGGAGCTTTTTTTAATATGTAGACCTCTATTTATTTGTGCTGTCTGCATCAATTACAGACTGAATCTGCTTCATAAGGGCATCATAGTTGTCCTTGTTATCAATTCCGCCGAGCATTGGTTCGCCTACAATATTGCCATTTCTGTCAACAAGTATAGTTGTTGGAAATGCCATGATTTCTGAGGCATATTTACCGGCAGCGCTAGAGGAGTCAATTGACAGATTACGATATTTGACACCCTGGCTTTCAAGAACAGAGGCAGCCTCTTTGATAGCTGTTTTATTGCCATCGAAGGTCTCAGTGTTGATGCCAACAACTTCTCCACCCATTGATTTGATAGCATCATTTAATTCGTTAAGCTTGGATAATTCAGCGACACATGGTTTGCAGCCGGTAAACCAGAAATTGACGACTGTTACTGCATTACCGGAAAACAGGCTGTCATCAACCTTATTGCCATCAAAATCCTCACCGGAAAAATTACTGAATACAGATGAGGCTTTAGAGCTGTCCTTCTTGTTATCGTCTGATGATGTATTTTTGTTTTGAAGCTCTGCTATCTGTTCCTCGATTTTTCGTATGGTTTCAATATCCTCATTAAGTGTTTTAAGCTCCTCATCTGTGAATGAATCCTTGTTTGATTCTACAGTACCGGCAAGGTAATCAGCATAATTTCCGTTTGGATCGGCGTCACTTTTGTTCATCATGCCAAATGCCTTGTTCCACGCATCAGCGTGATCTGCAAAAAGCTGATTTTCCTGCTGATATAAATCATCAAGCTTGGAATCTGATTTGCCGGATGCTTCTGTGCCGGCTTCAGTCTGAGTGTTCTTAGAAGCTGTGTTGGAAGATTGCTTTCCACCGCATGCTGTAAGTGATAATGCTATGCAGAGTGTAAAAATAGAAATAAATGATAATTTGTTTTTCATGAGTAATTTCTCCTTTAAAAATAATAGTAAAATGTTTAATAGTTATCTGTTGTCATTTTTTTGCCATGATTTTCCCATAAACCGGTAGCAGATGGCATCCTTCGGACAGGCCTTTATGCAGGCACCGCAGCGTATGCACTCGGGGTGATCAGGTGTCTTACACACATCCACATCCATCTTACATGCCTTTGAGCATTGACCGCATCCGACACATTTGTTGCTATCAACGGTGATTTTGAGAAGGCTGACCTTATTAAATAACGAGTAGATTGCTCCAAGCGGACAAATCCATTTACAGAAGGGCCTGTAAAATAAGATACTTAGTACAATCACTGCAATTAAAATCATACACTTGAAAGAAAAAAGCTTTCCCAGCGCAGAACGGATAGCAGCATTTCCAATAGATAACGGTATAGCACCCTCTAAAACACCCTGAGGACAGATATATTTGCAGAAGAACGGGTCTCCCATTCCTATAGAGTTCGTTACAAGCATCGGTAGAAGTATAACGAAAACAATAAGAATGACATATTTTAGGTACCTAAGAGGCTTTAGTTTGGCTGTGGATAATTTCTTTCCGGGTATTTTGTGAAGTAAATCCTGAAACCATCCAAATGGGCACAAAAAACCACATATAAATCTGCCGAGAGTTACACCGAGTAAAATAAAAAATCCGGTTATGTAGTATGAAAACTTAAATCTTGATGATCCGACGACTGCCTGAAATGCCCCTATTGGACAGGCTCCTGTCGCGGCAGGGCAGGAGTAGCAGTTTAATCCGGGTACGCATACTGTTTTTGCATTGCCCTGATATATTTTACCCTTAAATAAATTCGGGATATGAATATTGGTCAGCAGCGTTGCTGCGGCCTGTATCCAGCCACGTATTTTTGCCAGTTTTCTTGATAGTAATTTCTTTTTCTTATCCAATTCCGACACACTCCAGACATAGTTTTATTGCTTTACCAAGCACGGTAGCCGCCTCACCTCTGACTGCACCATAGCTTATCATGGATACACCAAGGATAAGCAGAATGATTTGACATGTTTTTTGGTATTTCAACATAATGTTGCTCCTTTTTGTTGTATTGTTGACCAGCTGACTTTTGTATTATACAATATAGGTTGTAAAATTATTGTTAAGAAGCAGGAGAAAATTTTGAGATTATTAATTGTTGAGGATGAGAAACAAATATGTGATATGGTTGCAAAGAGTCTGTATGCTGCCGGTTATGAGGTGGATACCAGTTATGATGGGAAAGAGGCTCTTGAATGTATACTGTCGGAGAATTATGATCTGATAGTTTTGGATTTGAATCTGCCGGGGATGGATGGCATGGAGCTTCTTAAGGAGCTTAGAAAATACAATGATGAAACTAAGGTTTTGATATTATCTGCAAGAGGTCAGATTGCTGATAAGGTAGAGGGACTGGATGCAGGAGCAAATGATTACATGGAAAAACCATTCCATCTGCAGGAGCTTGAGGCACGTATCAGAAGCCTGACAAGAAGGAAATTTGTACAGAATGATATATGTCTTGAATGCGGAGAAATAAAGTTTGATACGATTAAACGCGAGGCATATGCAAAGGGAGAGCCGGTTTTACTGACAAGAAAAGAGAATGGTATTTTGGAATATTTACTTATCAATATAGGCAGACCGGTGAGCCAGGAGGAGCTGATAGAGCATGTGTGGGATGCTACGGCAGACAGCTTTAGCGGAGCAATCAGGGTACATATGTCTTCACTTAGAAAAAAGCTTAAGGCGAAGCTGGGATATGATCCCATTTTGAACAAGGTAGGTGAAGGCTATAAAATACGGGAGGAGTCTGACAGATGAAAAGAATGTCGCTACAATGGAGACTTACGTGCATTACTACATTGTGTATTGCTATTATATGTGGCTGCCTGACTATGTTTGTCTATAAAAATGGTGTGCATTACATCGATTCTCTGCAGGATGCGGTAGAGTCACAGGGGGATGAAAAAGGAAACAAATCAGATGAAATATATATCAGCATACCGGACGATAAGTGGGATGAGTTTGCGGATGAATTTTCGGTTCAGGTGTACAATAATAAGGCCGATTATAAAAGAAACAGTCTGATAATCACGGTTTTGCTGGCGCTTTTGGGAGGTGTCGTCACTTATTTTATAAGCGGGCATGCACTCAGACCAATCAGGGAGTTTTCAGATAAAATTGAAGAGGTACAGGCTCAGAATCTGTCTGATTCAAGAATAGAGGAAAACAATGTTAAGGAACTGAACCAGCTGGGTATTTCTTATAATAAGATGCTTGAGCGTCTGTCGGATGCATTTGAGATACAGAGACAGTTTACTGCAAATGCAGCACATGAGCTGCGTACTCCATTAGCGCTAATGCAGGTACAGCTTGATTTATATAATTCTGCCTCTCACCCGGGAAATGATGCAGACACTTTGCAGACCATAAAAATGGTTACGGAACAAAATGATAAATTAAACAGGATGGTAAAGACTCTTCTTGACATGAGTGAGCTTCAGACGGTGGGAAGGGATGATAAAATTATATTGGATGCTATTGTTGAAGAGGTTTTGGCAGACCTTGAGCCTCTTGCCGTGGAAAAGAATATAAAGCTGATTGGAAAATGTGAGGATGCCACTATGATAGGCAGTGATATACTTATTTACAGGCTTGTATACAATCTGGTTGAGAATGCCATCAAATATAATCATCCGCTCGGACAGGTTACAGTAACCGTATATCAGAGAAACAAGCATGTTTATCTGTCTGTAGAAGATACGGGAAGCGGAATACCAAAGGAGCTTAGGGAGAGAGTGTTCGAGCCATTCTTCCGTGTGGATAAATCCAGAAGCCGGGAGCTGGGCGGCGTAGGACTCGGACTTGCTCTTGTACATGAAATCGTTAGAGTACATGATGGCAGTATTTGTATTAAATCAGGCAAGACCGGGGGAACGATTTTCGAGGTGACTTTTGCACAGCATTTGATGTAGCGTTTCATTTTTCACATTTGTCAACGCTATTAAAACAGATTTCTTAATAGATTTTTTAACGGCAAAAATATAATAATTTAGATTAAAATATACCGATGTTTTTGCCGGTGATGTGGTATACTATATAATAGATTAACAAGGTTATTTAATATAATTTATGGTGGAGGATAATAGATGCGATATCTTTCAGTTGCTGAAATAGCAAAAAAATGGAATATGTCAGAGCGCAGTGTTAGAAATTACTGTGCTAAGGGGCGTGTGAACGGTGCATTTCTTACTGGTAAGACATGGAACCTTCCGGAAAATGCAGAGAAACCGGAGCGCACTAACAAAAGAAAAGAAGAACCGATTACTCTGTTGGATATTCTGAAAGAGCAAAAGGCAAGTAAATATTCCGGTGGAATATACCATAAGACACAGATTGATTTGACATACAACTCCAACCATATGGAAGGAAGCCGTCTGACACATGATCAAACCAGATATATCTTTGAAACCAATACTATTGGCGTAGAAAAAGAAGTGCTGAATGTGGATGATGTGATTGAAACGGCAAATCACTTTCGGTGTATCGACATGATTATTGATCATGCAAAAGCAGCTTTGACGGAGAAATTCATCAAAGAACTTCACTTGGTTTTGAAGAATGGCACCAGCGATTCCAGAAAAGATTGGTTTGCTGTTGGTGATTATAAGAAACTTCCGAATGAAGTCGGTGGCAGGGATACAGCCCTTCCGGAAGAAGTTGCCGATAAAATGAAGGCATTGCTGGCGGAATACAATGCCAAAGAAGAAAAAAATTTTGAGGATATTCTGGACTTTCATGTGAAGTTTGAACGGATTCACCCGTTCCAGGACGGAAATGGTCGTGTGGGCAGATTGATTATGTTTAAAGAGTGTCTAAAATACAATATTGTTCCGTTTATCATTGAGGATAATTTGAAAATGTTCTATTATCGTGGATTGAAGGAATGGGAAAACGAAAAAGGATATCTGACAGATACCTGCCTGACCGCGCAGGACAAGTATAAAGCGTATTTGGATTATTTTAGGATTAAGTATTAATAAATGCTTTTTCTTTTCCCGGTTGATAAGCTGCTGTCGATTTTATCGGAAGTAATAAGGAAACAAGAAAAATGAAATAGAGAGGAATCGCAGAATGATGACAGTAAAAGAATGTTATGAGAGTATGGAAGCCGATTTCGAAGGAGTAATAGGAAGAATGGGCAGTGAAGAAATGGTTAAAAGATTTGCCCTAAAATTTCTGGATGATCCCAGTTATTCAAATCTGGAAAAGGCTATACAGGAGCAGAACGCGGAAGAGAACTCGATGGATACGAGGCATTATATGGGAATGTACAAAAGGAGTATAAAAATACCATAGATGCCATTCAAAAAATGAAAGAGTAGCTTGTGTAATAATTGGAAGATAAGGTATAACGATTTTATGGACAAGGATATAATTGTTGAAGCTCAGAACGTGTAATGCGTCCATTCTCGAATTGGTATTTAAAGGGCAAATCAAAATCGATGTAAATCGGTTTGATTTGCCCTCGTTTTTTAGTCCGATATTGCAGGGCGTCACTCTACAGACACGCAGTACGAACAAGTCTATAATTCCTTGATTTTTTCATTCATTTTTCTGACATCATTGCGATAGTGAAGCATGAAGCATCCCCAAATTATAAATGCCAAAGCTATTTGAAATATGGCTGCAATAATTCCGTGAATGATAGAACTTGTTCCTCCTATCCATCCAACAGTATATGCGACGATTGTATAAATAACACAGCCTGTTCCCATGTGAATAATTATTTTAAATGGCGTTGGAAGATTGTCTTTGTGATAAATCATGGTCGGAAGTCCAAAACCCAGACCTACAATTATGCATCCGATAACCATTTTGGAAAATTGGTAATTATCTAAACTGAAATTACCGTCATAGGCGATGTCAAATATCATTCCTGTAATGCAGAAAACGGTTAATGCTATACCAATGCCGGTTATAGTGCTTTTAATCAAATCTTTCATAGTTTCTCTCATTTTTGTCCTCCTATAATCCCAGATATTTTTTAAACTCAGGCAGATATTTTCTTGATACGTAATCCTTACATCCGTTTTTTAGTTTCAAAAGAAGAGTGCCGCTAAAACCAGCCTCGACATTGCTCATATAAGACAGATTGACCAAAGTTGATTTTGAAATTTGCATAAATCCGGCACCAAGCTGCTGTTGCATTTCGCACAGTCTTTTTCGGGAACGGTAGCGGTGTTCTTTGCCATAAATAATAGTATCCTTGTTTTCTACCCTTACCATGTATATTTCTTTTGGCTGTAAAATGACAATATCATTTTCGTTTTGAAAAGCTGTAATGGGGCTTTCATTTGAACCGAATACATCAAGGGTACGCTGGATGCTGTCAGTGATTTTATCTGCATATATGATGGCATATGGTTCGCTGTATTCAGGGGAAAGTTCTATACTTACCTTCATGTAAAATCCTCCTTTCTTTTTTGTGAGTTAATCATACAATATTTCATATATAATGTCTCGCATTTGGATGTAAGTGGCGAAAAAACATGTGTAAGATGCGTTAAAGAGTATACAAAAGTATGCGGATTAAAAAGGACTTCCAACGGTTGACATAACTTATAATACACTATATAATTTTTTATAAAAAATCCTCATAAGGATAAATCGGAAAATGAAGTTAAAGAATAAAAAAAACAGAAATATAATAGGTATTATACAAAGCTGTCTCATCTTTGCATTGGTTATTCTTGTTATTTTTATGATGATACAGATTAACCGGCTGCAAGGAACGGCAAGGGTAATAAATTACGCAGGTCTGGTACGTGGAGCAACACAGCGTGAAGTAAAATTGGAGATTACAGGATCCCAAAATGATGAGTTGATTAAATATTTGGATGATATTTTGAGCGGATTAAAATATCAGGATGGAAATTATGATCTGGTAAAGCTTCAGGACAAGGAATATCAGGATAAATTACAGGTCCAGATTGATTACTGGAATAAAATAAAAAAAGAAATTGAAGCTGTAAGAAGTAACGGATATGAAAATACTGATATTGTCAATATGAGTGAGACTTATTTTAAGATGGCTGATGATACTGTGTCTGCAGCGGAAAATTATTCAGAAAAGATTGCTACAAAGATCCGCACGATAGAGCTTTTGTCAGCACTTGATATGCTGTGTCTTGTGATATTGATTATTGTACAGACCTTAATGGCAATGAAGATGGCAAGGCAAAATAAACTGTTAGAGCAAAGAGCATATACTGATGCCCGTACAGGATTGCCTAATAGAAGTGCCTGTAAAGAAATTCTTAACAATAATGAGATAATCAGTTCACCTACGGCATGCATTATTTTTGACTTAAATAATTTAAAGTTTATTAATGATACAATGGGGCATTCGGCAGGAGACCGGCTGATAGTAAAGTTTGCCGGACTTTTGCGCAGCGTATTTTCTGAAAAAGATTTTGTGGGAAGATATGGCGGCGATGAATTTATGGCAGTCATTTATGACACAGATAAAGCGGAGGTTGATAAAATCCTGAAATGCTTATGTCTGGAAAAAGATAAATTAAACAACACCGGAAATGAACTGCTAATTGATTACGCTTGCGGATGGGCGATATCGGAGGATTATAAGGAGAGTACAATACAAATATTATTTGATAGTGCTGATTCTTATATGTATGAAAATAAACAGTTGTGTAAGAAGCAAAATCAATGAGTAAAAGCAGATACCATAATTACCGCTGATGCAGTATACTTATCCTTACCGGTCCGTTATTGTGCTTTATCAGGTGTCTGTATATCACAATCACTGCGATTATGAAGCAGCCAATCTGGATTGAGGCTGTTTTTATAGTCAAAAGGACATTGAATGCAAAAAAACCAAATGTCAGAATAGATCTGAGCGAATGTGGATTTATTATCACTACAACTGAAAAGAATATAAAGAAAAATGCTAGATAGACAGCCGGATGCAATTCCGGAAACAGGCCCAAAAGGACTCCGAAGGAGGCGGTAATAGCTTTACCGCCTTTTTGTTTT